>Ga0208414_1000033_pt1 | contig 163650 bp, 148 predicted proteins | sample AntAceMetag02UKE_FD_184770 | JGI IMG/M metagenome (GOLD analysis project Ga0208414, IMG submission 184770) | Saline lake microbial communities from Ace Lake, Antarctica - Antarctic Ace Lake Metagenome 02UKE (SPAdes) (version 2) | ecosystem: Environmental > Aquatic > Non-marine Saline and... | reverse complement strand
AATTTCTGCAAATGCCTTAAACACGCCACCTTGTAGCTCTGCCATTACTTTGGTCAGTGCTGCGGTTAGCGTAGTTTTGCCATGATCGACGTGACCAATAGTTCCCACATTGACGTGGGGCTTGTTCCTTTCAAATTTTGCTTTTGACATAACAGTTCTCTCAGCGCTACTTAATCTAATTACAATCCAGCTAAAACTGGCCCCTAGCCAATAATTGCTAGATTTAAAACTTAAAGCTCAATACTGGAGCTCATGACCGGAATCGAACCGGTGACCTCTTCCTTACCAAGGAAGTGCTCTACCGACTGAGCTACATGAGCCTAATTCAATAACAACTCTACCTTTTTAATGGAGCGGGTGGCGGGAATCGGACCCGCGTCATCAGCTTGGAAGGCTGAGGTAATACCATTATACGACACCCGCAAGTAATACTTTCTTAGCTCAGGCCGTCAAATTCACCGACCTTAACAGTCGCACTTTTATGCACGATTTTCTATTCGTAAGTGACAAACCAACAATCAACAATTTTTACAAACAATGATCGTTTTTAACTAATGTCACCCTTAACTTAATAAATGGTGGAGGGAGGTGGATTCGAACCACCGAAGGCTGAGCCAGCAGATTTACAGTCTGCCCCCTTTGGCCACTCAGGAACCCCTCCAAACAAGGTGCGTATTCTCTACATGGCGTATGGTTCTGTCAATAGCAATAACGTTTAATTTGACACTTTAATCTACGCCTTATTGAAAAAGGCCTCGAACAATTCGAGGCCTTTCAATATCGAGCCAATTATACTCGACTATAGAAACTACTTTTTAGCTTCTTTACGTTCTTTCACTTCTTTAATAACTTGCTCGGATACATTTTTTGGACATGGCAAGTAATGCTCGAATTCCATTGAGAACTGACCACGGCCTGAAGTCATCGTGCGCAAGTCACCGATATAGCCAAACATTTCCGACAGAGGCACATTCGCTCTTACACGAACACCACTAGCTGCTGCTTCTTGAGCCCTGATCATGCCACGCCGACGATTCAAGTCACCAATAACATCACCTACGTGATCTTCAGGAACAAAAACGTCAACCTTCATGATTGGCTCCATTAGCTGCGGACTTGCTTTTGGAATTGACTGACGATAGCCACCTTTTGCTGCCGTCTCAAACGCAATAGCAGATGAATCGACTGCATGGAAAGCACCATCTACCAGCGTTATCTTAACGTCCAGTAACGGAAAGCCTGCCAATACACCTTCAACCATACAAACACCAAAACCCTTTTCGACTGCAGTCCAAAATTCTCGCGGTACGTTACCACCAGTAACCTTTGATTCAAATTCGTAGCCACTACCCGGCTCACCTGGTTCGATGACATAGTCGATCTTACCAAACTGGCCTGAACCACCCGTTTGCTTCTTATGTGTGTAACTATCTTCAATGCGCTGCGTAATTGTTTCACGGTAAGCTACTTGTGGCTTGCCAACAGTTACGTCAACCATGTGCGTGCGACGCAAAATATCCACTTTGATATCAAGGTGCAACTCGCCCATACCTTTAATGATAGTCTCTCCACTCTCTTCATCAGTTTCGACATGGAAAGATGGATCTTCTTTAATCATCTTACCCAATGCAACACCCATTTTCTCAGATGCACTTTGATCTTTAGGCGTGATTGAAATCGAAATAACAGGCTCTGGGAATACCATAGGCTCCAGAGTTGCTGGAAACTTAGGATCGCATAGCGTGTGGCCTGTCTGTACGTTTTTCATTCCAACAATAGCAACAATGTCGCCTGCTTGGGCAGAATCAAGCTCGATTCGATCATCCGCATGCATTTCTACAATACGACCAATTCGTTCTGTTTTACCTGTAAAGGTATTTAGTACGTTTGTGCCTTTTTCTAACTTACCTGAGTAAATCCGAGTAAACGTTAAAGCACCAAAACGGTCATCCATAATCTTAAATGCCAATGCACGAAGCGGGCGATCAACGTCAACAATCGCAAACTCACCAGTCGCATTACCTTCAAGATCAACTTCAGGCTGAGGTGGAACTTCGGTTGGGTTCGGTAGGTAATCAACGACTGCATTCAGTATCAACTGGATGCCTTTGTTCTTAAAAGCTGAACCACAATAAGTCGGGAAAAAGTCGAGAGCAATTGTTCCTTTTCGAATGCAACGCTTAATATCTTCCATTGCAGGCTCTTCACCATCGAGGTACTTTTCTAGCAAGTCATCGTCTTGCTCAACGGCCATTTCGATCAATTTTTCACGGTACTCTTCAACTAGGTCAGCCATATCGGCTGGTGGCTCTTGAATTACATAGTTAGTTGGGTCACCAGTACCGTCCCATACCCACGATTTGCGGGTTAAGAGGTCGACACAACCAGTGAAATCCTCTTCAGTACCAATCGGCAACACCATGATCATTGGATTGGCACCCAATACATCTTCGACTTGCTTTACGACACGAAAATAATCAGCACCTAGCCTGTCTAATTTGTTAACGAAAATAATACGCGCAACTCGCGACTCATTCGCATAACGCCAGTTGGTCTCTGATTGTGGCTCTACGCCACCAGAACCACAGAATACGCCAACACCACCATCGAGCACTTTTAGTGAACGATAAACTTCGATTGTGAAGTCAACGTGTCCCGGTGTATCGATAATATTGAAACGATGTCCGTTCCATTCACAACTTGTCGCTGCTGATTGAATTGTAATACCACGCTCTTGCTCTTGTTCCATGAAATCAGTCGTCGCAGCACCATCGTGCACTTCACCGATTTTATGGATTTTTCCAGTGAGCTTCAGTATGCGTTCAGTGGTCGTTGTTTTACCGGCATCGACATGGGCAAAAATGCCAATATTTCGATACTTATCAAGGTCAGCCATGGTTATTCTCAAATAAAATAGTTATAAAATACTGTTAATTGCCCACTTATTGTTGGCATGTTGCAACGGAATAGCGCTCTGGCTTCATTTATCAAAGACGCTAATCTAACGCAAGCCATTGATTTACAAAGTAATTTATATTGAACGGGATTTCTATCGGCGCACATTCTACCACACAATCCGAAAACTAAAACCGATCCTATCGAATTGCTATAAAAAAACATCCACAAAACACATCAAATGAAAAATTTCAGACTGAAAATCCACTATCACTGGACAGAATCTCAATCATTACACTCGACTAGTTTGGTTTACTGAGGTTTGATTACCTCACAATTAAAGACTGCCTCTCTAGCCGCTGATGGTACGGGTTGTTTCTGGCCAAGTGCAAAATCAAACCACACACAAACGGCTTTTGATGTCACTACAACCTTATCATGTTCATCATAAATGCTAGCCGACACATCAAAACTGGTATTACCGATTCGACTGACTCGAGTTGCAACTTCGAGATTTGTCGGGTGATGCACCTGACTCAAGTATGAAATCTGCATATCTGCCACTAGGATACCCTGCCCCATCGGCTGCTTGAATTTGAGACCAAGCACTCGGTCGAGATAATCTAACCGACCTGACTCAATATAACGAACAAATATGACATTGTTGATGTGCCCCAGCATATCAGCATCACCCCAGCGCGTAGGAACGTGCGTAAAAAAATTAAAATTAGCCCTTCCATAGGGGTCAACTTTAGACATCTCTAATTCAAACCGTCGACCGTAATTGCTGGTAAGGCTGGCGCATTAAGTTCAGCACTCTTTCGCGGCGGTATAACCTTTGCCTCTCCGCTTACAACGACTTCATTGTTTTGATTAGTTACCACACAGTTGAGGATCAATAACTTTTTCGCATCAATCTTTTGTTCAATAGTAACAACAGCCGTTAAGGTATCACCCAAACGAGCCGGCAATTTAAATACTAAAGTTTGCTCCAAATAAATACTGCCAGGCCCTGGCATAACGGTACCAATGCAGGTCGATATTAAACTGGCAGACCATAGGCCATGAGCAATACGCCCTCTAAAAATAGTCTTTGCCGCATAGGCTTCGTCGAAATGAACTGGATTAACGTCACCCGAGGTTTCACCAAATAGGGCAATATCTCGCTCAGTAACGGTTTTAGAGAATTGTCCTTGATCTCCAATTTCAAGCTCTTTGTAGGTTTTTGATTTAAGCAGGATCATTTTAGTCGTTCACCAATCGCTTTGTGTTATTCATTAAGGCTCATTGATACTCTAATGAATTTTAAAAGCGTCAACATCAATACCCATAACACTACCTGAACCTGCTTGAACGGTTATTTTTAATGCCTCGCTTCGGGGTAAAATATGTTCTGCAAAAAATAACGCTGTCGTTATTTTACTACTGTAAAAGGCGTCACTCTCTCCAGCATCACTGTGCTGCTGAGCTAAAACTGCAGATCGAGCCATTAACCAGCCAGCAATCACATTGCCTGCTTGCATCATATAATTAACACCAATCGCGCCACCCAGAAAAGGGTCGTCGCTAGCCTGAGTCAGAAACCAGTGTGTTGATTCTTTCAAGCCGATCAATGAACGGCCAAATTCTCGTTTAATACGTTCAAACGCATCAGTATGACTGGGCATGGCATTTTCGAACAATTCCATTTCAGCTATTAACTCACCCATACCCTGACCTTGATCACGCCACATTTTACGCCCCATTAAGTCAAGCGCCTGAATGCCCGTTGTGCCCTCATAAATAGTCAGAATACGAGCGTCACGCATATATTGAGCGACACCCGTTTCTTCAACAAAGCCCATTCCACCGTGTACCTGTACACCCAGATAAGCGACTTCCTGTGACATCTCTGAACACCAGGATTTGACGATAGGAATATATAGGTCGAGCCTGCGCTGATAACGCGATCGATCATCTTCCAAAACCGAACGATTCGCTAGGTCAGTCATACTCGCAGTAACGTATCCAAAAGCACGACTGGCTTCACTCAACGCCCGCATTTGCATCAATATTCGTCGAACATCAGGGTGATGAATAATAGTGACTCGATCATTTGATCCATGTGCATAACCTTGAACTCTCTCTTGTGCATACGCTAGTGCTGCCTGATAAGCTCTTTCTGATAAGCCAACGCCCTGCATTCCAACTTCGTGGCGCGCATTATTCATCATAGTAAACATACAAGCTAAACCATTGTTCTCTTCCCCAATCAAGTAACCGACAGCACCCTCGTTATCGCCATAACTCATGACGCAAGTGGGTGAGGCATGTATGCCGAGCTTGTGCTCTAGAGAGACGACTTTTAAATCATTTCTATCACCCAAGCTGCCATCTTCATTCACCAAAAATTTGGGCACCAAGAATAACGAAATGCCTTTAACCCCTTCCGGTGCATCGGGTAGACGAGCTAATACGAGATGAACAATATTTTCAGTCATCTCATGCTCACCCCAGGTGATGTATATTTTTTGTCCACTGATGCGGTAATTTTCACCATCACGCTCTGCCCGCGTCCGAATAGCAGCCAAGTCTGTGCCCGCATGAGACTCTGTAAGGTTCATGGTGCCGGTCCATTGGCCAGAAATCATTTTACGGAGATACTGTTGTTTCAGTGTATCGCTTGCATGTGCATCAATCGACTCAATCGCACCTGAGGTCAATAATGGACACAAGGCTAACGCTATATTAGATGAGTTCCAAATTTCAGTCACAGCCGAATGCAATAGATTCGGCAAACCTTGTCCATCAAATTCAGTTGGTTGTTTAATACTCAACCAACCGTTATCAGAAAACTGTTTAAAAGCATCCGTAAAACCTGGTGGGCTGATAACCTGTCCATTCTCAATAAATGTGCCATGAACATCACCTGACTGATTCAAAGGCGCAATAACTTCTTCCGCAAACTTCCCTGCCTGCTCGAGAATAGCCTCGACAAGATCATCATTGGCATCTTCGTAACCCGGTAACTCAGTCAGTGCTGACAATTCAGCCAACTCTTCAATAACGAACTGCATTTCTTTTAAAGGTGCTTTGTAATCATACATAATGCGTTACTACCTTTTGATATAAATAACGGATGTGCAATTTTGATCCGCGTCTTTAGACTGCATAATGGACTTTAATCAATCAAAGGATTTGACCAAATAAGCTATTTCAATACGCCATGATTTATCAGCATCAAACGAAGCTGCTCGACGCGCTTGCGATTAACGCCGAGATCAGAAAAACCCCAACGAGCAGCGGACCTAATTGCAATAGACTCAGCACCAGGGTGCCAGTAAAGCTCAAAATCATCCACGAAACCAAATATAGCACTCTGACATTCCGCATGGAGATAACCATCAGACTCCTTCACAATTTTAGTTCGGGGCAATTCCAACACTAACTTACGAACAGTTTGCCAAGCCTCATCTGACATTAAAGCTAAAGTATAATTTTGTATTCGGTGCTTTGCGTCTTTAGCATCGCTTGAAACACAGTTTGGAGTATCTGGACACAGCGAGAGCGCTTCGTCATAAACACCCAAGTTAAGCGGGCGCTTACCCGAGCAAGATAGTATCAAAATGCAGCCTATTAAAATTAAAACGCTTTGTGTGATTGTTTTGATAAAGCCTCACAGCTCCAGTCAACTCGTTAAATTTAAACTTTTATTATACTGAAACTGACCGTTCGGTATAGTACTCTGTGGTTTCCTGAAATCTTATTGAATGTCATTAAGCTCATTAGGTAGTGCCTCCTTTTAGCTTAAACCGCTTTCACTCCTTACAGGCTTCTGAGTTTAAGTTCAATTATCTTAACTATCCGAACAGACAGTACAACCATTATCATCGCCACATTTACGGTTAATAGACACGAAGAAGTCATATACTGAATGACTTTTCTTTGATGGTGCATAATAGTTTGTACTTTTTAAACCACATTTCTAGCCTCGGATCTTTGCACTGCATAAAACTAACAAAATACTTTTTGCGTGTTTTTAGGCCTACTTATTGCGCTGGTAGCTAATGCTATTCAAAAAATACAGGCACTGAAAGTTAATGTTCGATTAGTGAGATTTTCCATTTATAGTCCTTTGACTCCATCTAACGAATAGTCTTGTACCGAGCGAAGTGGCTCCATTACAACCACATTCATATCAATAGATTAAACCTTCGACCTAATGACTTATAATTAATACTGATATTTATTTATTAAAGTTATCACTATTGATTGAAAATAATATATTTGACCCAACTTCATCGACTGAAATGAACATAATAGAAACTCAATTCTCAATTGGACAGGTGGTAAAGCATCGGAAATTCCCTTTCCGGGGTGTTATTATCGATGTTGATCACGAATTCAACAATACCGAGGAATGGTGGCTATCAATCCCTGAAGATATTCGTCCTCGAAAAGATCAACCTTACTACCATCTTCTGGCAGAAAGTGAATCAACCGTTTATGCAGCTTATGTTTCTCAACAAAATCTGCTGATCGATGATTCTGGCCGACCCATCAGACATCCTGATGTAGGAAATATTTTTGGTGAATTCCTCGGCGATAGTTATGCCGTCCGGGCAGGCTCTCGACATTAATTAATGCCTAACCGATAAGGATATTCTTTAATTAGAGGTAATTCCGAAGATTGTTATCGACTATTAGTTTCAGACAACACTCTTGACCGGTCATAAGCTAGTCGAATATTAGCCAATGGTGAAAAAAACATTTGGGTAGAATCCAGGCCGGCTTAGCGAGTGATCTTTTCAGATCGACTGGTTCAGATGTATTTCACGGTATATGTTCCGCAATTAACTTTCCCATAATATTACCTTTGGCTATGCTTGACGCGTTATAACAACCCACAGCAATACCGCTGAAACCAGCACCGATGACTATCCAGTCTGCTAATTGGTTATTCTGTTACTTTCGATATTGCTGCCATGGACCTGTTATTTCGGTCCAGCTGCAAATATCATTCCTTAACATGCCACCAGCCTTTTACTATTTATCATTGTTAAAACTTTAGGAAACTATCATTCGGTTTTTATAACTAAAAAATTTCTCATAATATATTTTACTCAATTGGTTATTCTTTTTAACCCTAGATAATCGAATCAAGATAAATTGGGCCCTTTAGTTATTTTTTTTAGTATAGCCATTTAGTATATATTGTGGACTTCGATCTATAGTAGCTTGCACTGCACATTTTCATTTAGGGTGGCCTTATCTAATCAAATAAGTCTTCATCCGTTATTTTATTATTCTAAAACTGGGGCAAAAAATGGACAGTCTAACAAACTGGATAGCTAATAATGGCGTTGAATGGGGCATTAAAGTCAGTATTGCAATAGCAATATTTATTGTTGGTAAAATCATTGCTCGAATCATGAGCAATCTACTCAAAAAAGTACTAATCAAGTCTGGTACTGATTCGATGTTAGTTAATTTTTTAGGCAGTATTTCTTACGGTGTATTAATCATCGCTGTGGTACTTGCCGCGGTAGACTCTCTCGGTGTGAACGTTACATCATTAATGGCCGTTTTAGGCGCTGCCAGCCTAGCGGTCGGTTTAGCGCTGAAAGATTCACTATCTAACTTTGCGGCTGGCGTTATGATTATCATTTTTCGGCCATTTAAAATTGGTGACTTCGTTACCGCAGGTGGTGCAGCAGGTGTCATTGATGAAATTGGTTTGTTCGCAACCCTAATGCATACTGGAGACAACCAACGCATCATTATTCCAAACTCAGCTATTTTGAGCGGTAATATTACCAACACCAGCGCTTTACCTACTCGTCGTATTGACCTTGTTATCGGCATTGGTTATGACGACAACATCGGCCAGGCGCGTGACATTATTATGGCGATCTTAACGTCGAACCACCTTATTCTGAAAGCCCCCCCACCAGCTGTTTCGGTCGCAGAGCTGGGTGATAGCAGTATTAATTTAAATGTTCGTCCCTGGGTGAAATCAGCTGATTATTAGGGCGTGCGCGCTGAATTACTCGAAGGCATTAAAGGCAAGCTAGATGAATCGGGTATTAGCATCCCTTACCCACAGCAAGATATTCACGTCCACAAAGTTAAAACAGGGTAAAAGGCCTATCTAGCTCAACTAGGATTTTGGCTTTTTAATCCCTTTTTTTATACTGTTTTCAGGCTATGGTTTAGGGCAATTTGGAAAAGTAAGCGATCCTCTCGTGCAAAACACCCGCTTCTCCAACTTTTACTAAGGCGCAGCCTTGTAAATCAGTGCCATTAGCTTGCCACCAACACCAAACAGTGACTGGGTTAGTATGGTAGTCGATCACAACATCACTATAGATTAAAAATGGATTGGCATTTTCTTCTGCCCCCATTTCTAAAGCAAAACTTTTAAAATCATTTACAAACTGAACCAACTCGTGCCGTTGAATTCGCCCGGTATTAGGGTCGTCATAATGGAAACCATCTGCAGTGACAGTCAGACTTAGCTCACCATCACCAAGCTTCCAACCTTTGAGATAGGTTTCAATTATTTCTGTAATTGACATATCCTAAGCCCTTCCTGCTAAGTAGTAACCAATACCCTTCTAAAGAATAGAAGGGGTATCGATACTTTTTTATAAGTTCTAGCTTTCGCTCGATGCTGGCATTTCAGATTCATCGATACCGGGCACATGGGTGATACCCGCTAGTTGTTTCCAGTCAACGGGATAGGCGGCGTAGAAAATAATGCACTTGTCATCACACTCATAGGTCACATGATTATCTTTAGGGACATACATCAAGTCACCAGAATTAAGCTCGTAGCCGATACCTTCTACGACTAAACGAAAAGTACCTTTGAGACAAAAAATAAGTTCGTCACAGGTTAAATCCCATGGCACCGAAATTTTATTCAGTGCATTGATTCCACCAGCCATGCTCTTACTGTTCCCAACATTAACGAACGGCTTAATGAAAGTGCCGTTCTCTGGCAAGTTATCAATTCGGTCTTGGATATCTGCGATTCTAAATACGCTAGGTGCTGTCATTGTCATACTCTCCTGTTGGTAAGATTAAACGGTGATTTGGTTAAGTCTTAATTTAGTTAAAATAATAGCTCTGAAATAGATTTATCCAGAAATTTTTCAAATTTAGGGTCATTTCCCGGTGATGCGACACAATGTCCCCAAGGCGATGAGTAGACACGAAGTTCAGCATTGTTAATTTGTGCCACCTCTATTTCGTTATCTTCAACCCGAAAGTACATGTCGTCATCACAGACAATGATGATTGTTTTTGCCTTAATCGCTTTAAGTGCTTTCACAAAGTCACCATCGTAGGCGGGCTGACAACTGATATCTCCTTGCTGCCAAGTGTTTAATTTACACAACAAATCATTCGCATCCCAATCCAGATGATCTTGTTCCCAGTCTTGTAATAAGGCTTCAGCGTTGTCAAAACCCTTCAATCGATACATTTCTTTGCGATAAAAAGTTTGCGAGAATGCCCAACCGGCATAATTTCGCCCAAAGGCTTTTAAACCCTTTACTGGTGGTGTTTGGTAATTTCCATCGTCATAAACAGCATCTGCCTGAAGCGCCGCTTTGACGCCTTCGAGGAAAACAATGTTGTGCTCCGATGTCTTTGACGAAGCGCAAAAAGGTAAAATGGCTTTGACCATATCGGGATATTGAGCCGCCCATTGAAAAGCCTGACAACCGGCCATCGACCAGCCTGCTACCAACGCAATTTCTGTCACGCCTAGTACCTCGGTTAGAAGCTTGTGCTGCGCTCGGACATTGTCAAATAATGTGATTTCCGGAAAGTTACTCGCATTGAAAGGAGCTGGGGTGTTGCTCGGTGACGAGGAAATTCCGTTGCCAAACAAGTTCACTGAGACGATAAAATGCTTGTCTGGATTGATAGCACGGCTAACACCAAAAAAACCTTCATTGCGTTGGTGACTGCCGGTATAAAAAGTGGGCAATACCACAACATTATCTTTCTCTGCATTCAGCTCTCCGTAGGTTTTATAAACCAATTGAGCACAAGGCAAAACAAGTCCTGACTGAAGTTCAAAATCAGCCATTTCATATGTACGAGCGTTGGCGCTAGCATTTGTCATTTATTTGTTAACCATATTGAGTGAGAGGAGATCACATATCCCCTCTCTGTCGATTAAAATAATCTTAGATATTCTGTTACTTCCCAGTCCGTAACTGTTTGGTGGTAGCGCTCCCACTCATCGTCCTTGTAAGCCAGATACGATCGAAGCATCACCGTCCCCATTACCTGTTTCGCTAATTCATCATGGCGCAATGACTCGAGTGCTATCATCAAGTTACGTGGCAATCTGCGAATCCCTGCTGCTTCAAACTCGGCGTCCGTCATTTCATAAAGATTAAGATTACAAGGTTTGCCTGGCTCCATCTTGTTTTGAATACCTTTTACAGCACCAGCAATTGACATACCTAATCCTAGGTAGATATTCATGCACATATCGGCGGCACGGTTTTCAATACAGTAACGGCTTTGTGGCAAACGGAACTGAGCTGCACGATTGTTGTAACCATAAGTAATATTGGTCGGTGCCCAAGTAACAGTCCCCCCTTCGAAACCACCCACTCTGGGCACTAGACCGTTGTAAGAGTTAACAGTTGGGCAAGCAATGGCTGTGATGGCTTCAGAGTGTTTAATTAAACCACCAACAGCCCAAAGCGACTCGTCGCTCCAACCATCTTCATCATTGCCAAAAATATTAACCCCTGGCGCATCCGCTTTTTGTAAAGACAAGTTGATATGAGCACCAGAACGCCAGTCACCACTGGTTGGTTTAGGCATGAAAGTAATGAACATGCCGTGTTCCTTGGCTACTTCTTTTAATAGGATGCGCAGGAAGGTATAACGATCGGCCATTTCTAACAAATCGGTGTAATGAAAATCAAGTTCGAACTGTGAGTAGCCACCTTCGGCAACTACGTCATGCATGTTCCAACCCATGTCTTCCAAGATATCAATCAAGTCCTTCAAAAATGGCATAGAATCGATAGATTGCTCGACATCATAACCAAAGGCCTGTCGGCGTGAACGTAAACCTTTTTCAGGATCACTATCGAAGGCTTTCACTGGCTGTCCTTCATCATTAAAACGCATCGCAATGAATTCTGGCTCGATACCAGCATAACCGACATAACCAGCGTCTTTAGCATCACGGATTTGACGCTTTAGTGCCTGACGCGGACAAACATTGTAGGGCTTATCTTCCCAGAATAAATCGGCAAAGATAATCGCCATTGACTTGTCCCAAGGACAAATATAAACCGCATCTAAATCGGGTACCATTACCTGATCTGAATCGGCAGGCGATAGTTCAGGCACAAATGAAATAGAGTGAACCGCAAACTGAGGGCCTTTACCCATGCACAACTGCTCAAAGTCACTCATCGGCACTGGCTTGGTTTTTGGAATACCAAATAAATCTATCCAGCTCGAAAGTACGTATTCAACGCCCGCATCTTCTAACTCTTTTCGAACTTCGGCAATACGCTCTTTTGTGGGTAAGGCCTCGGTGAAGGTCTCTACATAAACGGTCATACCATTCTCCTATTTTTATATTTTATGCGACAGCTAACTAAATTCTGTTGCACTTAGAGGACACTACAAAGAGTGTTGTTTTCAGCTCCAATTTTGCTTCAGCAAAAACTGATTTTTGAAATTTTTAAGTCCGGTCATGGTTTCGCTGGATGCTATATCTAACTGTGAATGAATTTCTTTATCTAGAAAAGCGAGAAACCCATTTCGATCATTACTCACGACTTCAACTAATAAGTCATACCGCCCACTCACCCAAAGTATGTAAACCACATCAGGAGAAGCGGCTAGTCTCTCCGATAAGGCCTGCACGGTATGTCCAACAGCCACTTTAATCCCTAGCATCGCATCGCTTTTGTATTCGGCAGCAACTGGATCAGCAATTGCGACGATGCGCAACATGCCAGCCTGTTTCATGCTATTCACTCGGTTACGAATCGTGCCCTCAGAGACAGACAGGCTTTTCGCTATCTCGGAAAATGCCATGCGCCCATCGGTTTGCAACATGCCAACAATTTCACGATTTAATTTATCTTCGCTAAAAATACTACCCGCTACTGCAGAGCCATCTGCAACAGACCCTGATTCATCTAACTGTTCAACTACCCTGATACCACGAGTCATACTAAATCCTTAATTCCGTCATCAATTTGGCTAAAGTGTGGTAACAAGCATAAATATGCATTACACATTAATCAAGAATTTATTTACTTATACCGTAATTATTTTGTAGATTTTTTACGAATTATGGAATAAATTACGACAAATATTAATGTTTACAGCAATTCATCGGGAGTGATACGCCATGAAGCAAGTTTTGAGTACGACCTTACTAAACATGTTTGATAGCGATAGCGTGCCCAAACACGGATTACCCGGTGCGGCCTATGTCAACGATGCATTCAAACAGTTAGAAGATGAATATTTGTTTGCCAAATCATGGACCTTTGTCGGGTTCGCCCATCAACTCCCCAATCCAGGTGATATCCAACCGCTTACCATTGCGGGACAACCCATCTTTTTGATTCGTAATGACAAGCGTGAGGTCAAAGCCTTCTACAACGTGTGTCGACATAGAAATCTACAGCTAGTATCAGAGGCTTCAAACTGTGGCCGAATGATTCGCTGCCCTTACCATAGTTGGAGCTACGACCTCGCTGGCAACCTTAAAAACGCCCCCTTCTTTGGTGGCGAAGCCAAACAACTTTGCGAAGGTTTTGAACTAAAAGAGAATGGTTTAGCACCAATTGAATGCGAGGTTTGGCATGACTGGGTTTTCATCAACCTTGACTCAAATGCCCTGCCATTCAATGAATTTCTTCAACCGCTTAAAACCATGCTTGGTGATAACGATATTGCCCAATACAGGCCTGTCGCTATTATTGAATTTGGTGAAGTCGCTTGTAACTGGAAACTGTTAATGGAAAATTTCATAGAGCCATACCATGTACAGTTCGTGCATAAGACAACAACCAGTCAGCCCCTCGAGGATCATTATGCTGTTATAGAAGGTAATTGCCTAGGTAGCGCAGTCGACCTATCTGACGAGCAAGTTGCCAGCGCAGGGGAAGGCACTCTGGGCGTCACGTCGCAATATCTGACATTGTTTCCAAACTTTGTTATGGGTACCTACCAACCAGATCAGCTGGGTGTTCATTTAAATATTCCAATTAATGCGGGTACGACTCGTCAATATCGGGTGATTTATATCCACAAAGATGCGCAATATAGTGAAGACCAGATTCAGGCACTAAAGAAATTATGGCATAGTGTTCACCTCGAGGATCACGAGATGGCAGAACGCTTACAAATAGGACGCCAATCACATTTGGCGGCATCAGGTGGCGTGTTATCGCCCTACTGGGAAATCAGTGTCAGAAGATTCCAGGAACTGGTGGCGAATGCAATCCGCCCAGGCTTAGAAAATTAATCTTCCGATATTATAAAGAGACCAAAAATGAACTCGACTACAAAACCAGACTTTCGACTCGACCATACAATGATTCGAGTGTTTGACCAAAAGAAAACCATGGACTTTTATACCCGCATTCTAGGCATGGATATCTTACGCCAAAACGAATACCCAGACGGCCGTTTCACCAATACCTTTGTTGGTTATCAAGGGGAAGATGAGGGCACATCGATAGAAATGACCTACAACTGGGACCAGGCAGAACCTTACGATATGGGTAACGCTTGGGGGCATTTTGCCTTGAAGGTAGCAGATGTTTATGCAACCGCTGAATATTTGAAATCAGAAGGCGTTGAATTTGTCAGAGACCCCGGTCCAATGAATGCAGGAACAAGGGTGATTGCATTTTTTAAAGATCCCAATGGTTATGTATTTGAATTAAACGAACCCACATCGGTTTAGCCTTTTCAGTAACTAAATAACTATGTTCGTCGCGGGTTTCTAAGGATAGTGTGACCGTCAGTAGTTTTTAGTTTTTAGTTTTTAGTTTTTAGTTTTTAGTTTTTAGTTTTTAGTTTTTAGTTTTTAGTTTTAATCATTCTAGATGCTTCACAATACGCTCAATTGATTTGCTGTTTGCCGTAGGTTTCCTGTAAAAAAAAGGTGCCTATAAAAGCGAATGATGTCACTACTAACAAGCTGATGAATGCGCTAGTAAAAGCTTGTTCGGAATAGACTCTGGCACCGTCTACTAAACGACCATCCCAATTTTTATCTAACAACCAGCCGATCAATGGCTGAACGACCGCCCCTGCCCCGACGATAAACATGTTCATTAAGCCAAGCGCGGTACTACTGAATGCTGGACGATTGAGTTCTCGGACCGAGCTAAAACCGGCGGTCATCGTGCAACCACCTGCGCCGGTCATAAAAACCAATAACATAATCATCCCAGTGGTGCTTGGGGTGTAAAGTATAAGCGTCGCAAATGACAGCAAACACAATAATGCACCTGACATCATCACTGGATTACGACGACCTATCTTGTCAGACAACCAACCCACAAGGGGAGAAAAAATGGCCCACCCGACAAAGATCATCGATGCGATACCACCCGCTTGGACGGTTGAATAACCATGGACGGTCGTCAGCCAAGGCACGGACCAAAGCGCACCAAAACCCAGCATGGTTGCGGCTAGACCAAATCCGATGATGGCGCAGATCCAGGTTTGTAAATTGTTTAAAACTAACTTCAAACCATCCAATAACTTAACCTCACTTGATCTATCTGTAGCTGAATTAGTTTTAGTCAAACTAGTTTGATTTGAATTGCTGTTGCCAGTATTTGTCAACTGATCAGCAGAGCGACGAGGTACCAGCACAAATAACAAAATTGAAAGCAGCACCGCTACGCCAGCCAATACAGTCATTGTGCCTCGCCAGCCGAGTGATTCGACCAAATGTCTTAATGGCGCTTGACCAAATATAGCACCGCACATGCCGACGGATTGCAGCAAGCCTGCTAACAAGGTGTAACGAGAGGAGTTAAACCAATAACCTGCAATGGATAAAGTTCCAACAAACGCAAACGCTACTGTGCCACCGATTAATGCCCTGCCAATCGACGCAGTCACAATCGAATCGCTCAACGCAAAACCAATTGTGGCAAAAGCACATAAGCCTGCTGCAGCGCTCATTAGTTTTCTAGGACCAAACCGATCAGTGAGCATACCCACTGGTAACTGAATAGCCGCATAGGTATAAAAGTAGAATGCAGATAATGAGCCTAACGCAGTTGCACCAACGGAAAATTCTCGCATTAGCTCGGCCGTCATCACGCTCGGTGATACACGCTGAATAAAAGCGTAGCCAAAGAATAACGCACCGAGTGCAAAAGCGATGACGGCGGCAGAGCGACCCACTTCTACCTGAGAACCTGTTTTCATGCTTGATGACATTGTTAATTTACTCTACCACTATGAGGCCGGGCTTAATTTTAACCTTTTGCTAACATTAATCTCACCCCATCGTTTAGCAAACTCGATGCTTTGATCGGGAGTTAAATCCTGGTTACAGATAAACATGCCACTCTGCGCTACGAAAGCCCGACGCATTTCTAAAAACTTTTTGTGGCTTAATCCACAGCCAATATCGACTTTACAAATTTCAGCAAAGACAAAACGGCTAACTAGGGTACCGGATATTGTGTTGCTATTAACTCAATTTTAGTAATATAAGTTTACTGACTAACCCAGCAAGCTCATATTTATTTTCACGTCAAATTTTGGTAATTTACAGAAAAGACTCGACTGTATTCAATGGTGCTATTGGATGTTTTCATTTTTAAGCAGCCATGCCATATGAATTAAGAACATAGCGAAAAATTTGTATGAATATAAGTTAAGTCACAATACTGACTCACCAATATTTGCCCTGTTAAATAATCATTATATAAAACATCAAACGACTCATTCTCACAAGCCTAATGGCTGGAAAATCAGGAATTAATAGAAGTGTCACAGGGAAATCCAAAAAAATTAAACCGGCTGGATCAATAAACTTAACATGATGATGTTTTTCGATTCTTTAAAAACAAGGCATTGTAGTAATATTATGCATATATTTCATACACTTGGTTTACTTTAAGATATAACAACTTTATTTCGACCAGATTTTTTAGCTCTTAATAGTGCCGCGTCTGCTCGGTTAAATAAACTATCAAAACCCTCTCGATTGTCTACATTAACCGAAGCAATACCAATGCTGACCGTAATATTGACCCCTTCCATAGTAGCACTTTCAATTGAAATACGAATAGTTTCTGCAATTCTAGCTGCGTTCATTTTATTTATATTTGACATGAGCAAAACAAACTCTTCCCCACCATATCGCGCAACAATATCCTCATTACGGCGCCCATTACTGATAGCTTTACTGACATGTTTCAGAATTTCATCTCCAGTAGCGTGGCCAAGAGTATCATTAACCCTCTTAAAATTATCAATATCTATGACAAGTATCGCTAATTCTAAATTAAGTCTCCTAGTCTGAATCAACATTCTATCAGCTCGTTTATTCAACTCTCTTCTATTTAACAAACTAGTAAGAGGGTCTATGGTAGCAAGCTCTAAAAGCGTCTTACTTTGTTCTTCTAACCGTTCTCGTGCCTGTATTAGTTCCTCGAACAATTTATTGCGATTGACGCAAATAAATAGGGACCAAAAAGTCTCCATATTTTCAGACATCTTAATATTTGCAACTACAGGGAAACGCTCACCTGACAAAGCTAGCATAGTAAGTTGGATTTCTTCAACATGAGTTTGATCTATAAGCAATGGATAAACATAGCTATCGATAAATATATTGGATGCTTTAGTAAATAAGCTAGCTAAACTTATACAAGTTTTGTCGCCTAAATTCCAGCCCAATTGTTGTTCAATATAATTATTACAGTAGTAGACATCTCGCTTAGCACTCACGACTAGATGACCGGATGAAAAGTTATCTGGTGAAATAGTCAAAGAACAATTTAAACCTGTTGTAGATTTTGATTTATAAAGTCGATAATTTGTGGAGCAATTACGTCAGGCTTCGTCATGTGCAAACAATGCCCCTCTGCTTCGATAATGCTTAACTCACAATTTGGCATTTTATCTACCATGTATTCCCCCACCTTAACCGGTGCTAGGGAGTCATCAGAGCTTTGTAAAATAAATGTTGGCGTTTGGATATGTTTCAATAGCTCTCTATGATCAGAAAAAAAGGTCGCTTTGGCAAATGTTCTTGCGATGATTGGATCAGTTTTGCAAAAGCTTTCCAATAATTGAGCAATTAACTCTGATGAGGAACTGACACCCATGACTAATGGCGCAAGATAGTTTGCCCATCCAATATAATTTTTATCCATTAAGTTAATTAATTCTTCTAAATCCCGTTTTTCAAAACCACCAACATAATCTGGAAGAACATTCATAAAACAGGGAGAAGGGCAAATCATAGTAAGGTCTGATATTCTATTATTCGATTTTGTTGACGTAATACCAGCAATCATTGCACTCACTGAGTGAGCTAATACTGAAACATTTCTAAGATCTAAGGTTATTAATATTTCTTCAATATCTTTCGCGTATCCTAGCAGGCTTGAATATCTCGCCTGTGAAAAAGCGCCAAGATCACTATTACCACACCCTACAAAATCAAATAATATTACTTTGAACCGTTTCTTCAGCTCAGGTAATATAAATTTCCACATGTTTTGATCACAGCCAAATCCATGAGCTAAAAGAAGTGTCTTATTGCCGCTCCCAATGATGTTAATGTTGTTTCGATCGAATATTTCTTTTCTGTTCATAAATATCACTCACTCGAAGATGAAATTTAGCAATTTTTACAAGTTTAGTTTATAAAAAAATAATTGCACCAAATTAATAATGACCTCTATATGAACTTTTTATTATTGATCTAAATATTGCAGTCAAACAGCTTTCTGTTCAACCCCTCGCTGCATCTCTCGCCCTCAATTCTTAGATATTCATTCCATCAATGCATGTTCTGGTAAGCTTAACGCACAGGCGCGCTCGATTTATTTCTAATCACCAGTGATTAGAAAAACTTAATTAACTTTATAGTAAGAGACGATTTGAATATACCTTAAAAGAATGTTTGCATTTGTGCCCATTAGGTTCGTAATAATGGAACTTAAGAACAGCAATATATAAAAGATCTACTAAACCTGCACAAATTTTTTTTATTGGTATCATATGTTTGAAATTTCTATACACGGTATTATCTTATGAGGATATTTTTATCAATATTTGCTTTAACGCTTAGTGCAAATTCTTTTGCACAGTTACCTGACAAAGAACTATTCAACCAGGCAATGGATAATGTATCGCGAGATACTCTCGTTTGCTCCATTTATTTAACCTATGTTGAGAAGGCTATACAAAAAACTCCTAATGCCAAACAAAGCGCTATTGATAAATACAAGAATGCAGCGGATATAGCTTTACGATTATCCTCACAAGCCATTTCCGTAACTGATCAAAGTAAGGAAATGGGGGCAAAGACTTTAAAGAAAAGAATGAGAATAGCCCATGAAACAATGTCTGCTGAAATAGACCATGACCTTAGCAATATGTTTATTTTATTTAGCCATTATGAAGATGAATGCCAAGCATGGATTAAAGATCCAGATACTGAAATGCTTAGAATAATTAAGAAAACTTGGCAAGAATATGGTGCTGAAGGTGCAGATCCTACAGAAACCTTAAAGAAATTAATGGAGAGATAAACGGAAAAAATTAACTTTATAATGCTTCCAGTTTAATTTTTTATTCAATCCTTTACAGAATCTCTTTATATATGACGTTTATTCAATACCCGTACGCATGACTTCCTTAATGAAGTATTGACGAACCAGACTTTCTGGTGTTTGTGGATGAGATATAATAAAAATATCTAGCGTCAAATCCTTAATCGCCTTAGTCAATGGCCAAAGCAGCTCATCTTCGACTTCTTTAACCACGTAGCCTTCTGGCAAAAAACAAACCCCAGCACCTATTAGGGTCAAACGCTTAGCTTCTTCCAAGTGTGATGATATTCCTGCAAGCCGGTGTCCTAGGCCATGCTGCAATCGAAACTTAGTTATCTGTTCTGGTTCGTCATTTCCGGTGACCACAAATGGCTCGTTTGTGATTTGGGTGAAGTCAATGACAGTTTGACCGAATAAATGGTGTTCGCTACTACAATAAAGGCGATGAACTTCGGAAAAGAGGAAATCATACCGGAGATCAGAAAACTTAACGCTGACGGGTGCAATGCCAATGTCGGTCTGGTTTCTCAATACGGCCTTTGAAATGCCTTCCCATGGGACTATGCTGATATTTAGTTCAACGAAAGGATATAGTTTATTGTAGCTGAAAAGTATTTGATCGAAACGCTGAGTTACTAGGTTGCTGATGGTCTGAAATTTTAATTGCCCATGGATCTCTTCAGACAAGTTGTTGAGCTTATTTGGCACTTCATTAATCTTTATTTGTATAAATTCGCAGTATTCGAAAAGAGCCTGACCCTCGTCAGTTAATTTGAATCCCGATGGGCCACGCAAGCATAAACGTGTACCGAGTTCGTCTTCGAGCTGTTTGAGCTGGTGGCTAATCGTCGATTGTTTACGCGACAGTACCACCGAAGCCGCAGTAATACCGTTGGCTAAAACGATTTGATAGAAAACTTTTAGTAGGTTCCAATTAAGCGATGTGGCAAACCCTTTGCGTCTGAGTGTCATTAGATGGTCAATACCTCATTGTGGAAATAAGACAAAGTAAACGCAAAACCCTTTTGTGAAACTCAGCTAAATATAAAAAAGTTAAGTCATATTAATTTTTCAAAGCTAAGTCTATTGTCTTGGTTGAGCATCTATGTACAACATATAGTATTCCAATAAAATTACAAAAGCATCGATTTAATTGATATTAAGTAGAGGAGCTTGGGTGTGGTCTGCCATAATTTACTGTGTTTAGATATGCATCGTCTTCACTGGAAATCACAAAGTGATGGGTTGCCTAAAGCTAGCAGTTAATCTTAGTTATGATTTTACTTCACAACTTTTTTCAGGCTGAGACATATATTAAATCATAACTGTACGGTGCATCATTGAAGCGTAAGCTGACAAAAAAAGATGTTCCTTTTTTACCCGATTTTTTAATTTGACAGGAGAATGACAATGCCCGATCCAAAAACAGGTGAGCTTCGAGGGAATCGAAATCTGAACCGACTTAAGGGTATCACCCAGACAAAACAGCAGCAAGAAATCGAACGCGGACTCGCCTTTGGGCTAGAGGCTGCTGACTCAATCAACGATCGTAATATTTCGTTGTTCAGCCGTGGCCACCAGCCTGCTTTTGCTGGTATTAATACATTCATGAAAGCGCCATATTGTGAGGACATTCGAAATATTGGCGATTATGAAGCCGCATTTGTCGGTATTCCTTTCGATACCGGCACCACATACCGACCTGGTGCTCGCTTTGGACCGCAGGCGGTACGTCAGATTTCAGCACTTTATGATGGCTATTCAATTGATGGCGCAGTCGATATCCAAGAAGAGCTAGACCTGTGTGATGCTGGCGATATTTTCGTGATTCCTGGCAATATAGAGAAAACCTTCGACCAGGTCACTAAAGCCGTGTCGCACATATACACTTCTGGCGTTTTTCCAATCTTAATGGGAGGAGACCACTCTCTAGGTTATCCCAACGTGCGAGGAATCGCACCTCATATTGACGGTAATGTTGGCATTATTCATATTGATCGACACATCGATATGCAGGAAATGGATATGGACGAACGCATGCACACCACTCCCTGGTTTTGGACTTCTAACGGTCACCAGAACGAGAACGAAGGCAAGGATGTTGCCACATCACATCATACGCATAGCCACATGCACGATGTTGGCCTATCAAACTGTCCAGCCAAAAATTTGGTACAGATGGGAATAGGAGGGTGGTACGGCTCACGCCCTGGTAGCGAAGTGGCGCGTGAACGTGGCTCTAGCGTAATGACAATGACAGATATTGAAGAAATGGGCATCAAGAAAGCAGCTGCGATGGCATTGGAACTCGCATGGAAGGATGCTAAGGCAGTATACCTTTCCTTCGATATTGATTCGATCGATCCGGGGTTCGCACCTGGTACTGGCTCGCCAGAACCGGGTGGTCTAATGCCAAGGGAAGCGCTAGAACTGGTGCGTTTGATCGCAAAAGAAGGTTTGTGTGGCATGGAGGTGGTCGAAGTTTCGCCGCCTTATGACGTTAACCAGAACACGTCACAACTGGCCTGTCGCATAGTGCTTGATGTATTAGGCGTACTAACCACAGAAGGCCATCTGGGACATCGTAATAAAGTTCGGATCTGATACGACCTGACAACATGTTTAGTATCCTTTTATACGGTTTCTTGATTGGGCTACGGCACGCGATTGAGGCAGATCATGTGATGGCGGTCGTGTCTCTTGTTAGTGATAAAAATCCAAAACGAATAGTCTGGCAGGGGCTGGCCTGGGGTCTGGGTCACACCTTAACCTTGCTGGTAGTCGGTGGGATAGTTATATTCGCTGATAGCTTGATTCCTACAGAGGTTGCCAACATGCTCGAGCTGATTGTTGGGGTGATGCTGTTAATACTAGGAGCTGATTTGATTCGCAAAGTTGTCAAAAACCGTTGGCACATCCATATCCACAATCATGCCAATGAGATTAGGCATAGCCATTTCCATTCACACACTGTGAAGGCTGCCTGCGAAGGAACGTGGCATGATCATTTTCATCCTCGGGTCTTGCCGGTACGTGCACTTTTGATCGGTATGATGCAGGGCCTCGCTGGCTCTGCGGCGTTGGTTATATTGGCTCTACAGGCAGTTGAGTCACCATTGATGGGGGTTTTTTACCTCATTGTTTTTGGCATAGGGTCAATAGCTGGAATGGCACTCTTATCAATTTGCATCGCTGTTCCGATGAATCACTCGCTTCTTAAAACGGGCCAGCTTCGCAACGGACTGAGTGGCATCATCGGCATTTCAACTATGTTACTGGGGGCTTATACAATTTATGATATTGGCCTTAGTGGTGGTTTACTATTTGGCTAATGGTAGGATAGAAAGACGTAACGGAAGTAATCTGTTCAAGGTGACTTCATTAAATAAGTTGGAGGCTGGGGCGTACTATATAAAGTCAGTTTTATCTAATTTATCTCTGTAAATCAAAGGATTTTTTTTCATATGCCGCGTATTTTATTGGTGCGACCTGCGACAAGTAGCGTTGAGTTGCCATTGGTAATGATGCCTATCTGCCCCCACGAGAAATTTTGATGAGTGGGTTATTCTTGGGGCTATTGTCGTCATTGGGTTACGGCACTGCGGATTTCATTGCTCGCTTTTCCAGTCGTAAAGCTGGCGCAACTAGCGTTGTTTTCGGTGTTTTTCTGACGGGTAGTATTCTATTGACTGGGTACATCCTGTTGGTTGGGCCGGGTTTTGATTTGACGACTAATGGTTTCTGGTTGTTGCCATTGGCGGGTATTGCCAACATGGCTATGTTGGTACTGCTTTACCTATCGCTGGCGCGAGGCCCAATTGGGATAGCAGCTCCAATTGTAGCCAGCCATCCTGGACTAGTGCTGATCATTCTTGCATTTTTGGGCGTTATTCCAAGCCTGCTCGAAATAATCGGCTTGCTGACAATAATTTTTGGGGTAATATTTCTTTCCTTCCAAACAGCCCATTTCACTAGTGGTCAAGATCCAAAAATAGATAAGACGTATATTTACAAAACGGCTTTAATTGCCGCGGCTAGTTCGGTTGCTTATGCGTTACAGGTTGTGCTCAGCCAAGAAGCGGCACTGGTATTTGGACCTTATCAGGCTGCTTGGGGAACCCGTTTTTTTGGAATGATTGCGGTCTGCCTCTTACTCCTACGCCAAGGTGTGAAGCCATCTATCCCACCTTGCTGGTGGCTGGTGATCTTTGCCCAAGGGTTCCTGGATGTTATCGGTGTTCTATCCCTCACAAAGGGAAGCCTTGAACAGGACCGCGTGATTGTTGCGATACTGTCTTCAACCTTTGCTGTTGTTACAGTATTACTTGCTAGGATTTTTATAAAAGAAACCGTTTCGAGACTTCAATGGTTTGCGATCTTCATTATTGTTGCTGGCATCTCTATTATTAGTGCTGGGAGTTAATGGGTTTAGTATAAAGCTAATATTTTAGCCGAATAGGACTAAGCGCTAGTCTTATACAGAGGGTTAAAATTGTGTGACTGCGGTGTATCATTTTTCTCAGCCAGTTGGCCTATTTAATTCTTGATACGTTTAGACGAGTGAATTAACAAAAAGGCGAACAAGAACCCAACTATTTATTTACCCCTAACAAGTAATTAATTAAGAAGTGAAAAAAAATTAAGTTGGGTTCCGAAGCCGTATTGTTTTACAACCGATTTAATAGGTTAAAAGAACTTTAAATAACGATCCCGTTCCCAATCTGAAACATGGTTTTGATAACTCATCCATTCTTCTCGTTTTGATTCAATCCAAGAGTCAAACATTAAATCACCAAATACCTTACGGCTGAGTGGATCAGCCTCAAACGCATCGATTGCTTCTGCCAGAGTACGTGGTAGCCAAGTAATGCCTAAGGCAGCACGTTCTTCATCGGATTTATAATAGAGGTTTTCCGTATGTGGTTCACCAGGATTAATTTTTTCTTTCACACCTTCAAGGCCCGCTGCAATCATCATTGCCATGCCGAGATAGGGGTTGCAGGCACTGTCAGCCGAACGCAGTTCGACACGGCCACCACCACCAGGAATCCGTATCGTATTAGTGCGATTATTGTTGCCATAAGAGACGAAACATGGAGCCCAGGTATAACCAGAAGTACTACCCTTGACGATCAAACGTTTGTAACTGTTGACCGTTGGTGCAGATACTGCCTGAATTGCTGGAAGATGACGCAACACGCCACCAATAAAGTTGTAGCCAATTTCTGTAAGTCCACAACCTCGTGGATCATCACCTGAGCCCACGTCGAATAAGTTCGTGCCATCTGCCGATGCAAGGGACATGTTGTAGTGGGCACCGCTGCCAGCTTTATCACCATAAGGTTTTGGCATGTAACTGGTGTAGCCGCCATGTTTACGTGCCATTTCATTGGTGAGGACTCGCAAGAATACAAAACGGTCGGCCATCGTTAGTGCGTTAGCGTAATCAAAGTCAATTTCGAATTGACCGATACCATCCTCGTGATCAAACGAATAAACGTCCCAACCCAATTCGTTCATTGCATCAACTGTCTCACCGAGCCACAAGTCTAAATTGTCCATTAGTCGAACAGCGTCATAAGCCGGTTTCTTCAAATTGGGTATTGAACTCATAGGGTCAAGTTGATTATCACTGTCATTGAAGGCATAAAACTCAGCCTCAATACCACAATTAACGGTGTATCCCATGCTTTTAGCGTCTGCTAACACACGCTTTAAAATACCACGACTGCAAGCAGGAAAAGGATTGCCTTCAGTCCAAAGGTCGCTGGCAAACCAAGCGCTGTCGTCTCGCCATGGCACGATCATGCAAGATTCAGGGTCTGGATGCGCACAAACCTCTTCATCTGATACGTCCTGTGGAACGCCATCCAGTGCAGCACCGGTAAAAAACTCTGAACCGCCCATCATTTTTCCCAGATGAGCAATCGGCACCATTTTTGTTTTTGGTACACCGTGCATATCAACAAAGCTAGGAATCAGATATTTGATCTTTTTCGATTCAAGTTGTTCCCGAATTTGTTCAATACTTTTAGGTTGGTCACTCATCTTCTTAAAGCCTCTTTTATGATTAAAGTTATCTCTATGTTCCTAAACCAAATCGTTGCTTAGCATTAGACAGTATGCTGAGTAACTGTGAATTATTAGGTGGTATCTGGTAGTGGCTACATCTATCTAGGTCGGCCTCAAGGTCATCCCACTGAATTGCTTTCAGTTGCGACTTTGAAAATGCATTAAATACGCGGGGATCTCCCATTTGGGCAATCGGGTTACAAGTGCCTTTAGTAAAGGCTGTCTTTATCGCTATCTCGGGCTCTAGCAGATAGGCCAAAAATGATTCTGCCAGTTGAGACCCGTTCGTACGATTTATCACTGATGTGATTTCTGAAAAAACAATACCACCCTTTCCATCAATCGGCCCTTGTTTTGGTACAATTGAGACAATATTATCATATCCCGCTAGACGAGCAGGTGAAGCGGTATAGGTACCACCGCTAATATAGAAGTCGATGTCGCCATTTATTAGGGCCGAGTTCAAGGCATGATGGTCATTTGTAATCATTTGTGCCCGTTGACACCAATCGTTTGCCACTTGGTCAAAGATCTCTATCTGAGTTTGATCTAATTCAGTAAATGGGTTCAATTCAGCCCCGATACATATATGAAATACATTAAAATCTGGGTAGTCAAGAAGACCAAATCGGTTTTTATTAGCGGGGTCATTAGCAAGGTTAAAACCCTGATCCCTTGCAACTGATGCACTAATCGAATGCGTATTGACAACAAGATTGAATGGGCCAAACCTTTGCCCAATACCGATTAATTCTTCATTGTGATTAAAGCTCCACGGTAATAAAGATGAATAAATCGGGTGAATATTCTGAACATAATTTTCAAACCGATCTTTATCAAGACTTTTAATCAACCCATGTAGGTTTAACGAATCTCTAACATAAGCATTATTGATGTTAATCACATCTACATCTAAGCTTTTAGCGCTGATTAAAGCAGCCGCAGCTAACTGGTCTGACAGCAATGTTGTTGCTTCGATTTTGATCTGATGCCGCAGTTCAAATGGCTCGGTAATAGGGGACGATTCATATCCCTCCCAGCACATTATTTTTAGTGTGTTTGAATTTGACAAACAATCTTACCCATATAGTTTAAAAGTTAACGTTAGTTATTAACTAATTTTCAAGTTAACTAATGCAGTTGCCTGAAATTAGCGCTATCAACAAAAGTCTAGATGCAAAAGTGTTTCATACAATCGGTTTTTGAACTTCATCTTCTAGGTTTTTAAGAGCAAATTTCATTACTTTCGATAATTTAGTCAATTAATATCCCATATATTAATTAATTGGTCAATTGTTTAAATATTTATTTATTTCAAAACTACAACCGTAGGTTCACTTATAAAGGATGCTCAATCAGCTCAAAGCCTATAAGGGCATGTGTTACTAACTATGAATGGCTTAAAATAATGACGTGCCGGATATTAACTTGAGTAAAATAGCTCGACCAATTTCGAAATACTATTGGTTTAACATTGTTCTTAGGGCCAGTAGAATTAAGGACTGGAGAACATGAGTGTAAAAGCTAACGAGTTTAATGTTTCATCTACCAAGGCTTGGTTTCGTGGGGCTAATAACGCTGTCTGCATTGATCTAAAATAAATTAATCGTAGCATTTAAAACGCAATTTATTCCATTTTGGCAGACTATATAATTAGCATTAACTGCATGCTGACGTTGAAAATCTATCGATAAAATTATTTAAGTCGCTTGACAGCATATTAAAAATGTAATTAACTAATTGGATAATTAAAAAGATAAAGACTGAAACTGATTGCTAATAAAGATAAAAACGTCGAAAGAAAGTGCTGAATTAAATGGCTTATTGTCGATCAATGTCTCCCAGAATCAGGCCAGATTTCGATTATGTAAGGAAGGATATTAACTAGAGAACCGCTGACTTGTTAGTGCGTAATAATATTTAAAGCTACAACTAGCGCCCTTATAAAAGCATCGATTCAATCGATATTAAATGATGTGATTTGGGTGTGGTTTGCCCCAATCTCCTATGATTATATGGGGTTATGTTTAGCTGGATCTGAGAATAAGGATTTATGGAATAGTTAGTTAATTCCTTAAGTCAGTGGAATAATCAATGGAAATGCATAAATGAATATAACTGCAAAGACTGTATCATCAGATAACGATAATAAAAAAAAACCTGAACTAGCACCCCTTTTTAAACCCCCTAGGGAAAAATTTTTATCCTTAAGAGGAACAATAAATTCTACACAAACAATTTTTTTGGGTTTGATTGGTGTTATTTCTTTGTTCGCTTTTTGGGAAATAGCACACCATTTAACACCTGAGCACCAACAAAAATTCTTGCCCAATGTCAGCCAGGTCACCAGTAAGCTTTACTACCTGTTTACAGAAAAAGGCTATCTTGTTGACGTTGGTAAAAGTGTCTACCGCATTTATCTCAGCTTTTTTATTGCTTGTATGGTTGCCATACCACTAGGTGTCTTGATGGGGTCGTTTATCAAAATGCGAGCTCTGATCAACCCGACAGTTGGTGGGCTTCGCTATTTGCCTGCGGCTTCATTTGTACCTTTATTACTGGTGTATCTTGGACCCACTGATTCAGCCAAAATGGCACTTCTTTTCCTTGGCTGTGTTTTTTTCTTGGTGGCACTCATTCTAGATAATATTGAAGCCGTGCCGCGCGCACTCATCGAAGCGGCACAAACCATGGGCGCTAGTCGATTTCACATTGTGTTTCGGGTGACGTTCCGTTCAGCTGCTCCACAAATTTTAGATTCAATGCGGAACATGATAGCCGTCTCTTGGACCTATCTTGTTATTGCCGAAATTGTTGCTGCAACCGATGGTATTGGAGCAGTAATGATGCGTGGGGCACGTTTTCTTCATGTTGATGTCATCATGGGGGGCATCCTTACAATTGGTGTATTGGGTGTCTTAACTGACGTTACTTTCCGAGTTGCCGCCCACTTCCTTTTCCCCCACACACGTGCACGGCGCTAAGGAGTCGAAAGATGAGTTTATTCAAAAACAATAATAATGCAGAACGTCATAAGGCCCTCGAGGCTGGACAGAAAGAAGGTAAATTTCCATTAGGGGTCAACCGTGTCAGAAAAGAGTATTTAAACGGCGAGCGTATAGCCGTAGACGACATGTCATTAAATATAAGAGAGCACGAAGTGACTGCAATGATCGGTCCGTCTGGTTGTGGCAAAACCACCATACTTCGTCTTATGGCTGGATTGGAGTTTCCTACCCGGGGCAATGTGGAATCATTTGGTTTACCCATTGATGGCCCTGCCCCCGAGCGTGGGCTCGTTTTTCAAGCCTATACCTCCTTCCCTTGGTTGACTGTAATTGAAAATGTTCAGCATGGTGTTGCTATACAAGGATACTCAAAAGCTGAACAGCGTGAGCGGGCTGAGCACTATCTAAAACTTGTTCACCTAACCGACTTTGCTAATGCTTATCCAGATGAATTGTCTGGTGGCATGAAGCAGCGTGTTGCTATTGCACGGGCGCTGGCACAGGACCCAAAGATCTTATTGTTAGATGAACCTTTTGGTGCGCTTGACGCCCAGGTCACTTGGGAAATGGAAGAAATGGTTGTCGAAATTTGTGAAGACACTAACAAAACTATTGTGCTTGTTACTCACGATATTCAGGAAGCTATATATCTGGCAGACCGAATCATCTTTTTTACTCGCCAACCAGGAAGGATAAAAGAAGATATATCAATGGAGTTCAAAAAGGGGCGGCGCTTTAAGAAGAAAGAAGATCTTCTTACCGAGCCAGGATACGTAGAAATGGAAAAGCATCTTTACACTTTGATGCGAGAAGAAATTCAGGGACCTCTTAGTTAATTAATAAAAATAAGTCTATCATCATTTTAACCGTAAGGAGATTGAACATGAATTTACATATCCCAAAATTGATACTAAAGCAGTTTTCACATTTACTTACTTTCACAGCTTTATTTTGTGCCTTGGTCGTTGGTACGATTGGATCAGTGAGCGCAAAAGACAAAGTGCGGGTCGGTCATTTTACCTGGCCAGGCTATGGATTCTTGTATGTGGCACAGGAGAAGAATCTGTCACCAGACATTGATTTTGAATTCACCATTATTGAAGATCCTATTCAACTTTTTAGTTTACTATCTTCCGGCCAGTTAGATGTTGTTTTCAGTACAGTTGAGTTTGGCCCCATTGCAACTGCAGAAGACATGGGTTTCAAACTTATTACTTTCACGAACTTAAGTAACGGTACTGATAATATTGTTGTCCGTTCTGATATTAAAGAAGCATCTGATTTAATTGGTCAACAGATTGCAGTCTTAGAGGGAGGGTTGTCTCAAATGATGGTGGCAATTTGGTTGGAACAAAATGGTGTCAATGTTGACGATGTCCAGATGGTCAACTTAGTCGCAGGTGATGCGGCCGCAGCAATGACAAGTGGTCAAATTGCAGCAGCCGAACTTTGGGACCCTTTTGGTGCGCAGGTTCTTGCTGATCTACCTGGTGCGCGATCTGTCAGTAATTCGCGTGAAGAGTTCTGGACAAAAACAGGGCTTATTGGTGATGCGTTCTTTATGTCTGACACATTTACAATGAAAAATCGCGACGTGGCAGTTAAAACCACAAAGGCTATTTTTGACGGTGTAGAGTACTGGAGAGAAAACCCAGTAGAAGCCGGAAAAATTATAGGTGACGCAATTGGATTTTCTGAAGAAGATGTTGCATCAATTCTCGTACCCACAGAGGATAACGGAATTTATATGTACAGCTTGGAAGAGGCAGCCCGTTTTTGTGGCGTTCATCCTGGAGAAGCCCCGTTTGGTCAACCTAATGGTCAAGCTGAAGCAAACTGGAACACCACAAACGATTGGTGGATAAAGTTTGGGTTCATGACAAAGAAAGTTGATTTCAAAGATGGAACAGACTGTGCACTTTTGAAAGAGTCACTATAGTAGATCTGACTGGTAGTAGAATCTGGGATACTATTTATTAGTGTCCTGGACTCGGCTACTTTTTAGTGCGGCTCTTCCAACTGTATCCCCAAAAATTAGAATAATTCTCAACTGAACTGCCTACTGAGTAGACTATTGATTATGAGGCTGTCCAGAGTTCATCTATAGGATTGATAATGCCCCTTTGTTCTATGTTGGGACTTTTCTTTTTTTACGATCGCTAAAAACCTGTATTTTGACCAAGTCTGCAAATGTTAGAAACAGGTTTTGTTCAATAAAGACTGTGTAAAACCTATTTTTATCTGCTAACTCAATCGTTTGATTGTTATTTTAGCTTATATGGGGTAATTGAAACATCTAGGGATAATAAATATCGTCGTTAAGGGTTATAATTTGTAATAGTAATTCGCCGATTAATTATTTGATGTATGTCATTAGGAATAATGTATGAATTTTTTGATGCCACTCCAAACTTTATTTAAGTGTCTGATATTGGTCTCTTATTATAAAAAAATAGAATGGACGCTTTAAAGGAATGAGTGAGAATATTGCCCATCGAAAAACCCCTGGACGGCCAGCTAATACTGGAAAACGTAGAGATATAGCGGAAGAACTTAAGAAAGTTGCCCTAAACCTGTTCGCTGAGCAAGGCTATGGACAAGTCACCATTAAAGATATTGGGATCGCAGCCAATGTCAATACTGCGATGATTTATTACTATTTTTCTGACAAAGAGAGTTTGTGTCGAGCCTCAATTGAAGATGCGGCCGAGCAGGTATTTTGTGCCTTCCAGAAAGCGATTGATAAAGTTGAAGGTCCCCAGAAGAAAATTGAAACCTGGTTAGAAACCCATATTAAATTGATGGGTACCATCCGTAAAATGGTGCGAGTGAGCATTGACCTAAAAACCAAGGGTGGTGATACTTCTAATGAGAGCAGTCCTATTGACAGTTTTTATGATTTAGAACAAAAAACGTTATCGGAGTTTTTAACAATAGGCATAGAGAAAGGAACGTTTCGAGAAGTCGATGTGGATGAGATTCGCAGGATCGTCTCAACGTTCCTTGATGGTGCAATGATACGTACGTTAATACGTCCAAATTTTAATTTAGCAAGTACGGTTTCTACTTTTATGGAAGTGTTGTTAGTGTACTTGGCAGTTCACCCTGATAAGAACATTTAGATTTCATGATTATTAATTATAAGCTAGGCTGCAGGTAGTAAAGATGGTTCTAAATTTTTGGTACTGAATTTTTTAACGTCCTTCTAGTGTCAATTGTTAGATAAGTCATGTCTGTATTAATAATTGCACTGCCTCCCTTCAGCCAACAATTAATACAACCATCTGGTTATTCTGCAGATACAATCCCAATGGCTGCTTATGTTTTGTAATACTCATTTGCTGAGGGTTAGTAGGGACGCCTTCCTAATAGCAATGATTACAGAATAATATTTTTCCCCAATATAATGACTATTTTTCACTAGTGCTCGATGAAAGGAGTTGAACTTATTGACTGGGGTTTTCTAGCTCACTCCAAATTCTTTCAACTGTTGCTTTTATCTGCAGTGCTTCATCCCAGCGGCTAGTCAGCTCATAACCATCGGCCCCAGTAATGGCGTAAGGTGGTGGGCCCAGTTCACACAGAAAGACACAACGGTCAGAAGTACCAGCGTGTCGTCTTCGCCAGCTGGTCAGCCCTTCGGTCCACCAGCCATGAAATAATTTCACCCACTTTTCATGTTGTGGAAAGCTTGGTTGAATCTGAATTTGTTCGGGGGATGCAATGCGTCCTTGAAAGCATTCGGAACGCTCAAGATAGCGGCTGATCAATGCCTGCTGATGGTCTTCAAGTGGTAGAAATACCCACTCCTGATTGACCATAAAATGAGACAGGTCAGCGGTCATCATCAGATCTGGCACAGCATTCATTAACTGTAGGGTAAACAGGAGGTCATTGGTCATGCAGTTGCGGTGACCTTCAACAAAAATGGGCACCTGTGCCTCTTGTCCTTGTTTGAGCCATTGTCGGGTTATATTGGCAACTTCTTCGACGTTCCAGGGTACGATATATCCTATGATGCTGATAAATCGGCAGCGACCGTTAAACATTTTAGCCTGTTTAAGCGCGCTTGCTACATCTGCCTGATTACGTGGGAAAGCATTAATCACTACATCGAGATCGTATTGTTCACAATACTTAACATAATCAGACAGGCTCTCATAGGGCATATAAGAGAGACCTGCATCAAAACAAACCCCACGATAACCAGCTTTTGCAATCATTTCGAAACGTTCTTCGGTTGTCCACTCATAGCCATCAGGGCGAAGAAACCCCATTGCCCACCAGCTTTGAAAGATATCCAGTGATAGCATGGTATTAAACCTCTTCAAGTAATTTTCGGGCAATGTATCTATCAAACTCATACACATTGCGTTCAAGGTGACTCATTGGACCCGCCTTAGCAAGGTTGGATGCCGTTGCTTGGAAAAGACCTTCTACGACTGGCTGGTCTTCGGAATTAACTTGAATTAGCAGTGCTTTAATGCCAGCGACGTATTCTTCTCTATCTGGGGAATTATCCAGAATCTCACGGGGGATTGAGACGCGCCATCGAATACGCACCTGATCCACGCCTTGAGGCATAACCGATAAGTACCACAAAAGATCAGGTTGCAGTTGAATCGTGTGGCTAGGGAATAAACCCAACAATAGAATGCGTGATCGGAATTCATCACTCAACCAAGTATTAGAGTCGTGTGCAAATCCACGGCCTGAATCATTGTTTGCTTCGATATAGTGCCAGGTAAAATACGGGTCACCTTCGAAGCAGGTTGTGCGATCTTCACCAATGCCATCTTTGGCAAATGAGTTTTTATGCACTCGGTGGATATGCATAGCATCCATAAAGTTCTCGACCAAACACTTCCAGTTGGTGCCCCAGATTTCATCGCCTTCAAATACAGGCTCATAATCAGCCATTCGGTATTGACCAACGATTTCATGCAAGCCTTTTAGTCTTTCGGCTACTGGTGCTAGCTGATCATTTAGAGTGACATAGATGAAGCCTTCCCAGATTTCTGAGCGGATAGATGCCAGATGATAGTCTGACTTATCAAAACCTGGCGTTTGGTCCATGAAGGGCGCACCAATCAGCTGCCCATCGAGTGCGTAAGACCATGAATGATATGGGCAGCTGATTCGGGTCGAACAACCCTTACCCTCTAATAGTTTTGCACAACGGTGTGCACATACGTTAGCAAACGCCACAATGGATGCGTCTTTTTGTCGGATTACAAAAATAGGCTGATCAATGATTTCGTAAGTCAGATAATCCCCAATGTTGGGCATTTCTGCAGTACGGCCTACACAAATCCATTCCCGTTTAAATATCTTGTTGGCTTCAAGTGATAGTAGATCAGGATGATGGTAAATAGAGGGTGGTGCAGATCGAGCCTCGCTGAAATCAAGCGCAGCCGTATTGCACAGCTCATCTAATACTGACTTTAATTCGAGGTGATTCATAAATTTTTACCATTATTTGTAGTAAATTTCCCTGATCATAAATATAACGGATGGAGCAAACAACACCCACAATTCAATAATTAATATCGATTAAATTGATGCTTATGTAGATAACTAGGAACGTTATAAAGTTATCTCTAAAACCTAACTCAGACTTTCAAGTTGACTTAAATAAATGTGTGTTGAAAACGTAATAAAAATAAAACAAGATTAAGATTTAATACTGGTTGATTGTGAAGAAGAATATTTTATGAAACACCTCTAAAAATTTTAAATTCAACGATTATGCCAGTGTAAGAAGTTTTATTTTTCAAATCCTTTTGATTTTGATATATAAATAATATCAATCTAATCGCTATTGGCAAGGTATTTACTTATGTTGACTTAGTTAAACTTTGTCTTTGGGTGAAGATGTCTACCTATAGACTCCGATTGAAGCTAACAGGGAGAAAATCGAAACGGTTTGACTTGGTCAACCTTTTAAAACAACTCAATTAAGCAGCTTCTTTCGAGCCAGTAAAAATAATCAGCAGCGAAATACATATAAAGAAACTACAAGCACTGGCCATTGAATTGGCCAGTGATATTAAAACCCCAGAAGACCTCAACAACCTGAGCGCCTTTCTCACTAACCTGACCGTTGAAGCCGCTTTGATGGTTGTGATGGATCATCATCCATCGGTTATGACAAAAATGACCTAACCGGCCATCACATTGGCAATGGTTACTCGTATTGCGATCAACCCAATCAGTTGTTCAGAGGAAGAACCCCTAGGATTTTTTGGTCGAAGCAGTTAGCCTTAGCACCCTATTTTAATTCATCAGTTTACTTTAAGAGGCAGGTTTAATTGTTCCACTTGATTCGAGCCGAATGGCGATTATTGCTATTCGGCTTTTTAATGACATTTTTCTCGGCGCCAGGGCAAACCTTCTTCATTTCATTATTGAGTGGCGAGATTCGCCAAGCCACTAATTTGAGTGACGGTGAATTTGCAGCGGTCTACTCACTGGCTACTTTATGTAGCGCGATAGTGATGATTTGGAGTGGCGGTTTCATCGATAAGATCGATCTCAAAAAGCTTTCCATAGCACTCGTGTTTGGCTTGGCGATAGGTTGCGGGATTTTGTCGATTAGTACGGGTATTGTCAGTTTAGTATTAGGTTTGTTTTTATTAAGGCAATTTGGACAAGGTTTGATGTACCTCACCAGCACAACCACAATGGTTAGGTACCTAGAAAAAAATCGTGGTAAGTCTACCGCGTTAGCGGGTATGGGTTATGCTGTTTCTGAGGCAATCATGCCCAGTATTCTAGTAGCCTTGTTGTTGTGGGTGGGATGGCGAAGTAGCTGGCAAGTGTCAGCAGTTTTTTTGATTGTGATTATGGTGCCAGCTATCTTATACCTCTTGCGAGGGCACCAGCAACGACACCAACAGTACATAACGCAATTATCTCAACTTGATAGTCAACCTGAGGGGAACGTATTAAAAAGGCAATGGACTCGGCCAGAAGTGATGCGCGACAAGTTCTTTTACCTGCTAATGCCTGGACTCATGTCACAACCATTAATGTTTACTGGTTTCATCTTCCATCAGGTACACCTTGTCGAATCCAAAGGTTGGTCTCTGAGCGTATGGGCATCGTTATTCTTTATTTATGCGCTGGTTTCAGTCGCCACTAAAATTATCAGTGGTTTCCTCGTTGACCATTATGGTGCGATTCGCATGGTGCCATGGTTGTCGATACCGATGGGCGTCGGACTGGTACTTCTGGCAGTCTCATCAGACATTATTTGGGGAGGCGCCTTTCTCGCATTAATGGGCGTTACAGTTGGCTTCCAATCAACCGTATCAGCACCATTTTGGTCTGAAATGTATGGCAACAAGCATTTAGGATCGATCAAATCACTTGCAACCTCGGTGATGGTGTTGAGCACGGCCATATCACCTATTATTATAGGCTGGTATATCGATCAGAGTATTAAGATAGAAACACTGGCAATGGCTAGCGCTGTCTTTGTATTTTTAACGTCGGCTTTGGCTTGGTTCACCTGTCGAGTCAGGCAACGGCTTTATCCTATTGGCGACTTTGAAGTTAAATAATGCCAAGGTTATTAATTCGACTATGGTTAAAATGCTAGTTAATTAAAGTCAGCTCTTCAACCTATTTAATTCAAAATGGTCAATATTATTGCCTGGACAGCCTAAAAATATCCAACAAAGCTAACGCCCAAACAACAATTAATGCCGTCGTAACATAGCCAATAAAATTCGCACCATCACCTGTTGGTGACTCAAATGCCAAACGGGTGATCTCTTGCAAATCTGGTTGTATTTTACCCATTAGTATTTGATCTGAGATCAATAGTGCTTGTTTAATCGTAGTCGATATCAACACGTACAGCAAAACTAAAGAGACGCCTATTAGGATAGCAGCGGAGATATAACGCTTTAATATGTAATGTCCTAATCCAGGCAATACAAAAGCGGTGAGAAAAAATGCTTTGGAGGCGTGCTTCATAACCCTATTTTATAGTCAACACAACTCAAAATGCTACTGCTCGTTGTCCAAGCTATCGATAAAACTCAGTTTAAAGACTGTAAGTATTTTAGGTCTGACTCTTTTCATCGTTTTGAGCACCCATACTTTAGGCATTGCAGCCCATGTATGGTAAATTTCACTCTTATTAGATCGATAGAAATCACCATTGACCGAATATCTCACCACCAAAGAATTAGCTGAATTACTGCGCATCAAGGAACGTAAAGTTTACGATCTGGCAGCCTCTGGCAGCGTGCCCTGCTCTCGTGCTACTGGAAAGTTATTATTTCCGAGGGACGCAGTTAATGCATGGCTTGAAAATCATGCCTCTAATATTGGCAACACCTCTAAATCTAGACCATTGGTTATTATCGGTAGCCATGACCCTTTGTTAGAGTGGGCATTACGAGAGTCCCGCTGTGGTTTAGCCAGTTATTTAGATAGCAGTTTCGATGGTCTGGATCGATTCGAACAAGGTGACGGAATCGCATCAGGACTTCATGTTTACGATATCGAAACAAAAGACTGGAATACACCGTTAGTAAATGCACGTTTCGCTCGTTCTGATGTCGTTTTAGTCGAGTGGGCAAAACGACAGCGCGGCATGATTGTTAGTCCCGACAAGTCTGAAAAATACCAATCCCTGCTAGACATTAAAAGTAGCACAGTCGTGCCACGACAACCCGAGGCAGGAAGCCAAGTATTACTCGAAGCATTGATGGCGGAGCAATCGATTGATCGCGGCAGTGTCCGCTGGACAACTGCCGCTCGAAGTGAAATGGATGCCGTTGTCGACGTACTCGAAGGCAAAGCCGACGTTAGTTTTGGGCTGGCGACATTAGCAGCACAGTTTCGTCTCGGCTTTATTCCTGTTATCGAGGAGCGCTTTGATTTATTAGTCGATCGCCAGGCCTGGTTTGAACCGACCTGGCAAAAACTCATTCAATTTTGCCGCTCTAAAGCTTTCGCCACCCGTGCAAATGAATTGACGGGCTATAACCTAGCTCAACAATTTTATGTGCATTTTAATAGTCAGTAACTGCATTTGGGAAAAACAATTGTTGACCTTCGAGCTGATATTCTCCGATAGCAGCCTGTCCCTTTTTAGATAGTATCCAGTCTACAAACTTTTCAGCCAGAACTGACTTCACTTGACTGCACTTCTTTGGATTAACTTGAATGATGCCATATTGGTTAAATAACTGATCATCACCTTCGACCTGTATCTTATAATCCTGCTTATTTTTAAAACTAATCCAGGTGGCTCTATCTGTCATTGTATAAGCACCTGAACCAACGGCGGTATTGAGTGTAGCCCCCATTCCTGAACCAGTTTCCAGGTACCAGTGTCCACTTGACTCTTGCGGATTAATCTCGACAGCTTTCCAGAGCGAAATTTCTTTTTTATTGGTACCAGAGTTATCTGATCTTGACGCAAATTTAGACTGGCTCGCAGCGATCTTAGTTAATGCGACTGCTGCCGAATGGCCGCCTGAAATTTTTGCCAAGTCCTCTGGCGGCCCTACAAATATGAAATCGTTATACATGACGTCATGTCGTGCAACACCAAAACCCTCAGCAACAAATTCTTGCTCAGCTGACTTCGCGTGTACTAGCAAAACATCGCCATCGCAGTTCTTTGCATTCTTAATCGCCTGACCGGTGCCGACGGCAACTACATGTACTGTTATTCCTGTATCCTTTTTAAACAATGGCAACAAATAGTCGTATAAGCCTGAATTGGCCGTCGATGTCGTTGATTGCACTATGATTGAAGGTTCGTCCGCGAGCACGTGGCTCACACTCAGTATGTAAAATAGTGCTATTGCTGGTATTTTGAGAACCTTCATTTGTCAGTCCTTTAGTGGGTTAGGGTTTAAAACTAAACATTAAAAGTAAGAACTTAAACAGCTCATACAATTAAAACAATAAACGGCCTTCGAGATACGCTTTAGCCTGTTCGCTCGATGGATGGTTAAAAAACTCATTTGATGTACTATGTCCTATCAAACGCCCGCCATGCATAAACATCACATCATCAGCCAGTCGGCGCGCCTGTGCAATATCATGGGTGACTAAAAATATTTTTATCCCCTTGTCACGCGCCTGTTCTAATCGAGTTTCAATCTGAAACGTGGTTGCTGCATCTAAACTAGCCGTGGGCTCGTCGAGTATCAGCACTTCTGGTTCGGTTGCTAATGCCCTTGCCAGCGCTAACCTTTGTTGTTCGCCACCCGATAACAGTCTGGCTGGCTGGTTTCGTTGATCAAACAAGCCCGCCTCATGCAAAACAGCATTGCGTTGTTGAATAAAATGGGCTGTCTTTCGCCTAAATATAAATCTTGTCAATACAAAGTCGATATTAGCCGCAACAGAACGCCTCAATAAAACTGGCTTTTGGAACACCAATGCCTGGCGCTTTCGAATTGCTAGGTCTAGCATCTGGCCGTTCCACTGAATGGCCGGTTGCTCCGATTTCAGCAACCCGTGCAACAAACGAACAAACAAACTTTTTCCAGCCCCATTAGCACCTAAAACCACACTCACTCCAGTCGAGCTAACGGTTGTATTGATGTTATCGAGCAATAGTTTTTCACCCACTCTAAAACTTAGATTTTGAACCACTAAAGGCAATAAGGATGAAGACTGGCGTTCGGACTTGAGCATAAACTCAGGCATAAGCTGATCGTTGAGCGCTACCACGTAAAATATAGGCCGCCGCATTGATAGACAACGCAAGCACGAGCAGGATGATACCCAGGGCCAGGGCCAGAGCCAGATCGCCTTTAGAGGTTTCAAGTGCAATAGCGGTCGTCATGACACGAGTCAGGTGATCGATATTGCCGCCAACCACTATCACCGCCCCAACTTCTGCAATGGCTCGACCAAAACCTGCCAGTACGACGGTGAGTAAACTATATCGAGCATCCCAAATAAGTGTCACAACAACGCACGATATAGGTACACAGAATGATCGGAGTTGCTCGTCATATTCTTTATGTAGGTCTTCGATTACCTGCCGGGTTAGTGCTGCAATAATGGGGGTAATTAAGATGCTTTGAGCGATGATCATCGCAGTAGGCGAATATAATAAATTCATCCAACCGAGTGGGCCGGCACGCGAAATTACCAGATACACCAAAAGACCGACCACAACTGGCGGCAGCCCCATCAAGGCATTTAAGATAACAGCCAAAACTTGCCTGCCCGGGAATCGAACAACTGCAGTCACGGCCCCGAGTGGAAAACCAATAATGACGGCAACGAATACCGCGCTAAAACTAACAGACAGCGACAAGCCTATTATTTCCATCAAATCGGCATCAGCGTTAAAAATCAACGAGAATGCTAGGCTAAAAGCTGAAGAAAAATCTTGCATATATACTCAGTTAACTGCATTTTTTACGAATTATATAGATATTTAGTAAATTATGCAATTTATTGAAAATCGTCAATCATAAGTGGGCTATAACCAACCAGAGCGCATTAAATACAAAAATGACGTTACGGTTAGCATGGCTAATAAAGTAGATATCACTATCGTACTAGAGGCCCTTTCTTGCCAAACACCATATTGCTCTGCTAATACAAACACATTCGTCGCAGTGGGAAGAGTCGCCAACAATACAGCGCTATAGAGCCATATAGGATCAAGATCAGGTATTAGCCAAACCAACAAGCCGTAAACTAAGAAAGGGTGCAGAATGAGTTTTATTGGAATAATGTAGCCAAGTTCCACTGGGACACGTTTAAGTGGGCGCAGCGCTGCACTAATACCCATCGCAAACAAGGCACAAGGCCCGGCAGTTTTTGATAATAGATCAAATGTTTGGTCAGCAAACTCGGGTAACTTATAAGAAAAAACGGACGCCAATACACCCGCTATGGTCGCGATGATAAAAGGATGAGTGAAAATTTTGACCGTGATGTGCCTAACCAATTCGAATTTTGTTTGTTTATTACTATTACCCAGCGCCATAAACAAAGGTGCAACAATAAAATGCATCGCATTTTCGAAGCAAAAAATCAGCGCCACAGGAACACCAGCGGCGGGTCCAAATGCAGCAAGCCCAAGAGGTATTCCCATATAACCAATGTTGCCATAAGCCGCAGCAAGCCCCTGAATTGTGGCTTCAGACTGTTGATTTTTTCGCCATCTAGCAATCAAATACACTAAGAGAAATATAGCGAATGTGCTGCCTATCGAAATCAAAATAAAGCCAATTTGTGTAAACTGACTGACCGGTGTTCTAGACAAAAGTTGGTAAAACAGCGCCGGCAAGGCAGCATAGATAATATAAAAATTCATCCACGCCAAACCTTCAATCGGTAGACGAGCCAATTTACCCGCAACGAAACCAAGGACAATAATCGCAAATAGAGGCAATACGAGTTCAATAACAGCGAGCATTTAATCTTTCCTGAATTTACCTAATTGCGCATTGCCACCTATACCAAAATAAATAATCTCAATATCCTAGTTGTGGTTGTATGACTTGAAACGTTAGAGGGCTAAATCTCTTTTGATACTTAGATAAGGACTGCACTATGCAGAACTCGAAAAGTTTTGAAATAGTAGTCGAGAATTTGTTAACGAAGCTTCATTTTCTATTGAGCTTAATTCCAGCCTGTTGATACGCATATTACTATTTTTTTGTTATATTAGAATTATTCTTTAGCGATCTGGGCAGATATAACATGCCTCGCTTTATAATTACTGGTCCAGAGAGCTAACCTTATGAGTCATCCATTAAACCACAATATTGACACTAATAAGGGGCTCAACTTTCAAACAACAATAGCCATTGCCGCCGGTTGTTTTATTGCGTTTGTTAGTTTTGGGTTTGTTGCCTCTTTTGGTGTTTTTATGACACCGATGACTTCAGTTTTAGGCTGGAGTCGAGAAATATTTGCTTTGGCAGTGGCAGTGGCCACTGTGTGTTGGGGGTTGACTCAACCCGTTGCTGGAATGCTTGCAGACCGCTATGGCGCAGCTTGGGTTATTGCCTTTGGGGCAATTACAGCTGCTTCAGGATTTATCATTCGCAGTCAATTTGTTGACCCGACCGTATTTATTGCCACAGGTATATTAGTTGGGATTGGAACAGGCGCGTGTTCTTTTTCATTAATTATTGCCGCCATGGGTAAAATAGTTGAGACCCAGCGCCGCAGTTTTATTTTGGGCTTAGGAACCGCATCAGCTTCAGCAGGTATGTTTGTCGCAGCACCACTGTCGCTAGTGTTTATACAAAGTTATGGGTGGCAATGGTCTATGGTACTTATTGCTATCAGCTTTCTATTGGTACTGCCTGCTTTACTGGTAATTGCCCCTTTATCTAAAGGGTCGGTTAACGGTGGATCTAGTGATTTTTCTTTCGCACTTCGCACAGCCTTCTCTGACCGGTCATACTTACTTTTATTTTTTGGTTTTTTTGTTTGTGGTTTTCACGTGTCATTTATCGGCACTCACCTGCCAGCCTATATTGTTGATATAGGTTTGAGTCCAGAAGTCGGTGCCTGGTCTTTAGGATTAATTGGACTGTTTAATATAGCCGGTTCCTTGCTGTCGGGTTGGTGCGGTCAAGTCATGTCAAAAAAGAAAGCTTTAGCGTTTATTTACGCTGCGAGAGCGGTGGTTATTTTAGTTTTTATCTCTTCCCCCATATCGCCAATGATGATCTACCTATTTTCAGCCGTCATGGGTCTACTGTGGCTGGCAACAGTGCCATTAACGACGGGCTTAATTGCCCAAACGCAGGGCATTAAGTTTTTGGCAACATTAGCGGGCATGGTGTTTATGAGCCACCAAATCGGCGGTTTTATGGGGGCCTGGCTGGGCGGTAGAATATATGACTTATATCAAGACTACACTCCTATGTGGTGGTGGGCAATTGGCTTTGGTGTGTTAGCTGCAGTGTTGCATATGGGAATTAACGAACGCCCGGGTAAACTAGCCAACTATCAGTCAAAACAAATCAGCTGAAGCAATAATTACCTATATTACTGCCCATCGTGATTTCAAAGGCTAGGGTTTGTGTTTATTTTACTAGCCTGCCTAAAATCTAAATCTTGTATAACCAGCATTAGAAGTTAGCCAGCGATCATATAAATTTTTCGTAAGGTCTCAGTAATATGCCAAGTACATTGAGTACCCTTAGGTATAAAAAAAACATCGCCAGCAATAAATGTTTCTGACTTTCCTTTTTTATCGGTCAATGTCACTGAACCCGAAATAATGGTCATCATTTCATGCACTGGATAACTATCGATCTCTTCTTTGCATGGCGCACACTCCCAAACACCCGCTAAAACATTCTTATCATCTGATGCAAAATATGATTGATCAAGCTCCGTCTGGTCATCACTGGTAAATGCTTCAGCCTTAACCATACTAGAAGGGTCGATTTCTACAGAAGAATCCTTTCCTGGTAGTATTCTCATAAATGTAACGTTCATGTCATTTTCTCTAAAGTTGGCATTAGATTTTCTACTGACTCTTCTGGAAGCTTACTTAAGTTCAGCATGTCTGGCCTTTAATGAACAACAGTTTAGAAGTCACCAAAATTAAAGAACTTGCTTAACATAAAGCTAGTTATATATATTTACCCTTTGCCAAAATGATAACCCGCATATAATAAAGCTGACACTAACAAAACAGAAGTTATAATCGGTCTAGCATTTTTAATTTCTGGCAACTCTTTATCCAAGCCTACTAATTCAGATGGATGATACAGAGAACGTGGACTCCATATCGCAATAATTATGAATGCAAAAATAATAGCTAAAAATGTGTGTATGGAATATTTAAAAGCCTCAATATCTCCCATAAACGCAGCAGATACTGAAAAAATCGCATTACAAATAAGCATGGCTAAGCCAAAAAAACTTAATGGCGATTTTAATGAAGCAATAATTGCCGAGTAGCTTTTATTGTCTATTTTATTCTTTTCTTCAGACATTTTTCCATCCTTTGATATAAAATTTTTAAATCGTAAACATAGATGAGGAAAAAACAGAGTGATTGCTCTTTGCGTTCCTCTGTGAAAACTCATTATATTACAAATGTTCAACTAGACAAAGACCGCATTGATAAGATCATTATTCTCACAAGAGCACTGAACTAGACACGCCACACTCCGTATTAGTTACCCAATTCTTTTAAAAAAAATGGTTATGTGGACTGAATGTTTTCAATTAAATACTCTAGTAGTTCACAAAACCAAACCATATTAGGATTCATAGTTCTTCATAAACAATAGTTGTGATTATCTTCGTTGCGACCTATCCAAACCCTATTAAACTCATGCTATAGTCGAAAATTTGGACCACTAGATGGCAATTTCTGAGTATCCCTCAAAACTGATTTTACCGCAGGCTAATCCTGGCGTAACCACAGTATTGGATTACCTGATCATCAAGTTCCCGTATATTAATGCTCAGATTTGGCAGCAGCGTATCACCGATGGAAAGGTGCATTGGCACGACGGTTCATTGTTAACAACCCAATCATTGTTTCGACCACAGCAACGGGTCTACTATTACAGGGAAGTCGAAAGCGAGCCCAGCATCCCCTTTAAGGAAACCATACTGTTTCAGGATGAGCATATTTTAGTGGCTTATAAACCCCACTTTTTGACAGTAACTCCTGGCGGCATATATGTGAATGAGTGTTTGCAAAACCGATTACGACGCAGCACTGGCATTAAGGCCTTACAAGCATTACACCGCTTAGACAGAGTGACCGCTGGCTTGGTTATGTTCTCGACTAATCTGCATACACGCAATCAGTATCATGATTTATTTCGAACAAGACAAATACACAAAACTTACCAAGCCATTGCCAACATTGGCGAAGATGAAAAACTCACAGGCCAGACCTGGGAAGTTAAAAACCGCATCGTCCACAGCGAGCCACGATTTAGGATGCGAGTGGCCGAAGGCGAAGCCAATAGCCATTCTGTAATTCGATGCCTACAACAATCAACGCATCAAGCGTTATTTGAATTGAACCCCGTGACGGGTAAAACGCATCAATTACGTGTCCATATGCAGACAATAGGCTTTCCCATACTGAACGACAACTACTACCCTAAACTACAACCACTGTCAGCAGATGACTATTCAGCACCCTTGCAGTTACTAGCAACAGAGCTTCAATTTATCGACCCAGTAACCCAGTATCCAAGACGTTTTAGTTATGACGGCCACTTATCGCTAAAATAAATTAAGGTGGGCAACCATCAGCATCCATCTAAGTTGTCGATGTAAGCTCGATGCCTTTGATATATAAATTTCTAACGGAGGCTTTACTTTAACCAAAAGCATCTACTTCTATAGATACATAAAGGCTAAGAGATAGAAGCAATAAATTGGCCTGAATATGCTCTGATGAAGTGAATTAATTGCCCACTTAACTCCAAATGAAAGACTGAAGACTAACAAACAGCCAAGCGAATGCACCGCAGTTCAATAGTACTGTTATCCAAAAAACAGCACAGAATGATTGTTTCTTAGTCTTATGACGCAACGTTTGCTGCGCGATCATTGCACCAGGCCAACCGCCAACTAATGCCAGTAAGTGCAAGGTACTTTCTTGCGTTCTAAACGACCCAGCTTTGGCTGCCGATTTATCTAGAGCATACATAACAAAGGTAACTATGCTTGAAGCAATATATAGCAGCAAAATTAGAAATGGTATTTTGGTTGAAAAAACACAGGCCCCAACAATGATTAAAAAGAAAGTAGCGAAAACAACAGGGAAAACAGAAGCCGAGAGCAGTTCTGGCAACCGTGTTTTGCTATGTAATCTTACCTTCTTCATATTGATGATAGTTATCTGTAATTGAATGCCATGGGGCTTTTGAGCTTGAATAAGCGTGATATTTATTCTCACACAAAAATGGAGTTTCTACAGTACCCAGTCTGAGGCGTTTAATATTGGGGTTATCTTTTCGGGCACTATACAAAGGACTTCCGCAGTTTTTACAAAATGCCCTAACTTTTGAATCGTTCGTCTCAAACTCTTTAATATAATCTTGCCCAGTAAACGTCAACTTTCTTGAATCAACCGGGCTATTAGCAGCAAAAGCACCACCTTGGGCTTGCCGACACTGAGAACAATGGCACATTGCAATTTCATTAATGGTACCGTCGTATTCATAACAGACATTACCGCATAGACATTTTCCACTAATCATTAAAGAACCTCTTATTATTCATAAACCGTTGCTGAAGGGTTACCAACTTCCTTGTCACTGAAATGAATGAATTTAACATATTTAAAGGTCCTATAGGCATTGATTATAAAACGACAATATTCTGTTATAGCAGAAGTTTTTATCTTCCAATTCCAGTCACCTAATGATAGGAATTAGCTTATAAAATTAAGCTTTAATTATTTTACTATATGTAATCCAGTTGAAATTCCATCTAAATATATTGTTGAAGTTTCTATTTCAAACGTCCTGCTTTCTGACCAGATTTTAAATATCTTAGCGCAGATAAAAAAACATATAAGACGTTATTTTAAGCCTTGGTGGAAAAAATGCGTTCTGGTGTATTTACTATTTAATATAAAGGGTCGAACTATAAATCGATCGAAGTTCAGAAACTTTTAAAAAAGTTTGTCGTACTACGGAGCTAAATTAAACAACTTATTTTGGCAAACGATCTAAGACAAAAAAAGAGGATCACAATGCTTAATTTGTAATCCTCTTTAATTACTTTTACGCTCTAATCTAAAAAACTAGAGTACCTTTTGACGCCCTATTGTGCCGGTGCAGTAACGGTATTCATCTGTAAAGTAACAGCTGTCTGAGCCAATAACCGGCCATTAACAGTAGCGCCTGTATTCACGGCTATCAAAGCCTTACCCAGTATGACGCCTTCGAAGTGTGCATCGGTTCCAAGCGTTGCTGAGCTAGCAACCTGCCAGAAAATATTTTTGGCTAAGGCGCCACCAGCTAAAGTGATGCGAGTAGCATTAGCCTGATTTAGCTTACCTGAAATCTGCATGATCCAGACATCCATAGCTGAACCAGAAAGAGTAACATCGGTACTAATACTCACATCCGTAGACCACTTATAAAGCCCGGGTGCTAGTGTTAAGCCACCAATTTCACCCGCACCTAGTTCGATGTGATCCGGTGAAACCCTTCCCGCAGCTTCACTGTAAGCAGTTTCCATCGCCCCTACAGCCGTTGTCAGCGTACTCGCATTATTGTCCGCACAAGGAAGAGGGCCAGCAGCATCGACGACTAAAACCTTACCTGTTACTTCATCACATTTAAGCAACAAGGCGGCGCCTGTAATGGGGCTAGTTCCAACATTACCCGTAACAATAGAGGGATAGACGTCGGTGATCCCAGTTTTACTCAGAATGGTAAAGTCACCAGCGGATCCAAGGTAGACGGCAGTCTCAGCAGCCATGACATTGGCAGCAAACAAGGCACCAGTCACTAATGGCAGTATTAATTTTTTTGAGTTAATTTGTAAAGTATTCATTCAATGTTCCCTCCAGGGAAAATTCCATTTGAGAGTTCAACAGTGGCGCCACTACTATTCTTCTAGTAGTTTCTTACTACCAGTAGGACTGTTGAACAAGCAGAGCATAGTAAGGTGTAAACCTCCTATCCTGCAACATAAACTAGATGCTTATGTGACTAAAAGCATAACTGATCTAAATGGCTATATCAAATAAGCAAAATAAACTAGGTTGCCAATTACTAGAAATATAAAGTATAAAATTTAAAAATTTTTCCGCACACACATAAAAATTAATCTGCATAAAATGAAAAAATAAATTGAAATCTTCTAGTTTAGCTTCGGACTTTTACCAATCATAAAGACTTAATAATATTTTTTTAATTTTTCCAAAAAAATTTAATTTCATTTATAAATATAAATGAAATCAGTACCCTGCATGATAGTTTTCTTAAACCCACTGACACTAAAAGATGCCGTGATGCTAAGACCAACGAGACACCAACTCCCATCTAATCTATTGACTTAAAACCTCAAAAATTAAAAAATAAAAATCCGGATTTTACTTTTGGATTTTAATTATATTTTGTGTATAAAAAACTCATAATAAAATTTTATATTCAATGCTTTGGTTTGTAATATTTTCTATTTCAAAATTTATAATTATGAATTTCTGAGTTTTATAGAGTTCCTGCTGGAGTAACAATTATTACCTATTGCTATGTATTCTTAAGAAGTGACGATGTCCCTGTACTTAAGCCTTTAGCTTAACCCGTTTCAATATTTAACAGTAATCTACCCCCTATATCAGAAAGTTTATTAAACTACTTCAAAGAAGTGATGCAATTAATTACTAGCTTAATACTTGTAGATTCGGCCGTTTTAATTTACTAATTAGGCTGGCCTTTACCTTGAGCACAAAATTCTATTGCTGTGACTTTAGTGATGCTTTGATTTGCTTCGACTCAATATTATCTCTCTAACATTGCTTACCAGCAGTACTGACAATAATTATTTTTGTGACTTCAATTCCAACTTTCTTTTGCTAAAAAAATACCTATTACCTTCTTATAGCTGATAAAAAAGATTGTTATTTTTCGTCTTAGAACTAGGGCTTAAACTGTGGTCTGCCTCTTGTGGTCTTTTCAACTGTTACACCCAAGGTCTGCTCAAAAGCACTTGAGCAGACCAATACAGGCGCTTAAGTATTTACCCGATCCAAATCTAACTCTTCGGTAGTTTCGGTCAACCGGCCTGCTAAAAATTTCAGCAGCACGGCATAAGCCGGTAAAAAAAGCAGAAAACTAATAATAAGTTTGAAGGCGTAATCAACCAGTGCAATCTCTACCCAATTCTCGGCCATAAAAGCATCCGGACTCTGGTAAAAAGCGATAGAGAAAAACAAAAGCGTATCAAGCGCATTGCCCAATACAGTTGAAGCTGCTGGAGCTATCCACCAGCGCCGAGTGCGCCGCAGACGGTTGAAGACCTGTACATCCAGAAACTGACCAAATACATAAGCGATGAAACTCGCTAATGCAATACGCGCCACAAACAGATTGAACTCGGCCAATTGGCCAAAACCTTGAAAAGCACCTTCATAAAATAGCACTGAGAGTACATAAGAAATTAATAGAGCAGGTACCATCGCGCGCAGAATAATAAAACGCGCCATTGGCGCACCAAAGATACGCACCGTCAAATCAGTAGCGAGAAAAATAAATGGGAAACTAAAAGCACCCCAAGTGGAATGAAACCCAAGAAGAGTAAATGGTAATTGAACTAGGTAGTTACTAGCAGCAATGATCAGTAAATGACTTGCAACCAAAATAGTGAGCGCTTTATTTGCTTGAGCTGTGGTGAAAATATTCATATGTTACCTTTTTTTTAATGGGGGCGAGGGAACCCAAGTTTCAAAAATATCGAGTGGCTTTAGTGACGCCGCGAGAGATTTTAAGCTAAGTTATGGCTTTGTAAAGCCTAGAGTGATATTTGAGTATTTTTTCTAAATAAAAAATTAATAAAATATAGGATGTAATAGACACCCAAATTGTAGAATGGCCCTATACGCTCGGCAAGTAGCTATTTCCCCAGCAGAATTAATACAAAGCAATACATGACTATCGAACATACAGTTTTACAAAACTTAAACTGTATTCTGCCGCTTGTTATTTTTATCAGTAGCGTTTAATAATGACGACTGAACTGGGCTAAAGACCTTTAATATCATTACGGTTGTTATCTAGCCAAGCCATTAACTTTTCAAGATGCTGCTCCAACTCAGATAGCTCATCATTAGCGAAACTTGAGTAAATATTTTGAATGTCAGGTTCAAAGGAGTTCAGTGTTTATCGTTTGTAACTAAATTTTAAACTGTGGTCTATCCCCTGTTATCTTTAGACAGCATTAACTTGTTAGCTCCAGATTTAAAGATATTTTCAATTAAGAAAATTAACTCCTGACTTTTAATTCCTTGGCCCCAGGCCAATTCCAAAGCTTTAGCAACAACTAATGGATTCTTCTTTAGGTTCTTTACATTGCCATAATGTGTCGCGGATTGACCCTGAAATTCTTTCCAACGTTCACCCATATCACATTCAGATACCAGTGTTATATTCGAAGACCACATCGTCATATTATCAAAGTGAATACTTTCGCCGTTCCAATTCAAGGCCTCATCCTCTCCCATAAGCTTTAAAATTGCTTTGTTATCTTTTTTGTGGCAAGTGATTTCTCCTTGGATCTTTTGAAGCTTATTCTTGTCTGCCTCTTCCTCACTACCTGTGAGTAGGGCAATTTGTTCAAAGTCTTCTTTATTAGTATCGCCATCAAAGATGACATATAACGGAATTTTCAGTGCTTTCGCTATGCAAACAGGACGTATTAGTTCACTTTTCCCTCCAACAGGAACGATATGCCACCCCTCCATTCGAAACTGATTTCGTTTTCCCATCAGCTCAATATAAGAGGTGATGTAAGCAACATCTTCTATCCCTTCAACTAAAATTAGCTTTTTGCAGAAGAATATTTCATTAATTTCAGGTCTTAATGTTGGATAAAGCTTTGCCAACATTCCGGACTCTTTAATAAGTTTTTCATCAACATTACTCAGCTGTTGAGATAACTCCGCATAGCTAACACTGGAAACCTCTGATAAACAGGGTTCGCCAACCTCTCTAACAACCCTAACAGATGAGAAATTATCCCCGGGAATAAAATATGGACTATGAGAACATGCAAGTATCTGACAGTTTTGTTCAGATAAATCTTGGATAATTTCTGACAAATACCTAGCTTGAGGTGGGTGCTGATATAATTCAGGCTCCTCAATACCCATAATGAGTATTGGACCTGAACTACCAATAGAAGCCAGCTCCTGAAGCAGAGAAAGCAGAAATGAGCGTTGCATGCCATGGCCGAATCGACCTAATTCGCCATCAAATCCTTTTTCGCCGATTACCACATGTGCCCATGGTTCATCTACTTTAATGGTTTTATCAGGGTCTTGCTTCCATTCCACTCTGGCCGTCGCCGATGGATTGGACCAAACCTTCAACCTTGCCTCTATTGAGTTAGATAAATCTGACAGTACCGTTTGTTCTTCATCAAGCATTACTTGGTAGTCACTCACAAGCTTCTCTCTTAAAACTTTAACCCTATCGCTAAAATTAACTCGAGATCTTACCGCTCTTTCAAGCAACTGACCCAGTGCAGATGTTTTTGACTCTTCAGTTTCAGTAGTCGCATCTTTTGACGCGGATACAAAAACCCATTGAACAAAAGGTGCAAGTTTATTTATTCCCTTGCTTACCCCGTAAAATTGATCTTCTGATGGTATAAGGCTGCATTTATCTGGATTAGCTTCTTCATATTCATTCAAGGCGTCTTCCATTGCCTGCTTTGGTTTGACCGACGGAAGGTCTGAGAATGATTCATTCAAGCTATCATATATAGATTTTAGCTCGGACACCTTTGATCCATTCTTATGCGCATCGAACCATTTCCGAAAATCTGAAATACCTAGACGACTTCCAAATTGCTTAACGTCTGCCTTTTGATTCTCGGCATTAAATGTAGCTACTGCAGTTACTATTAGCTTCTCTTGTCTTACGTACGCTGATAAAGACTGTTTTGCCTCATAACTGAGATTGCAAAATGTCACTGTTATTCTAATGTCCTTTTTTGTGTTTTTGTGGTGAAAGTCGTTTTCGGATAACTTAGTTAAATCTGTACTTGAATCCTTATACTGACGAAAGAACAGATTGAGGGCATTTAACACCGTGGACTTACCAGCGCCATTCGCGCCAACCAAACAGTTGTAACTATCTAGATTTACGGTCTCATCCATGAATGAACGAAAATTTTCAATTCTTACCGATTCAATTCTCATTAATAGTCCTTGCTATGTTTTTAAGCTAACGCGCAGCTGGGTGGAGAGCTAAACGATTCCGTGCGAACTACTGGTTATTACTGTGTTGATTAATTTTGGTACTGAACTTCGATTCAGGGTTTTGATTTTATTTTGACTGGATATAAACGTGCTGACACTGATTGCTAAAGCACTAATAATATTTGTTGTTGTGATTCCATTCCGCTCCTGATTGCTAAATGACGTCAAACTTCCCTAATCAGCTAAAGAATAATACCTTCGTTATTTAATCAGCAATTTCATACAAACTGATAGTGCTTAATAGCTGTTCGCTAAAACTAAAAACATCGTCAACTGTTTCGATTGAGTATCGAGTTTCTTTTTTATCGGCATCAAAAAGACCAAGATATTTTTGTTTTGCGTTAAAATGGAGTCTACATAGTGGCTTTCTATTATTGTCATCTAAAAGCACACCAAAATAACTCTGTGTATCTCTTGGAACTATGCGATCAACACTAACTCTTTGGCGCAATATAGCTTTAACAATGTTAAATCCGTCAATTTCATCGGCAGTAGTAATTATTTTGGTGACCGCATCGTTAGCATCTTCATCTACTATGTCGGTCGTTATCTCTAAATATTTTTCATCTGCTAGTGGAGAGCCACCACTATTTCCAATGGCTGATTTTAAACGTTCGTTGATGCTGTCATTAAGAAACTGTTTAAGTGCTTTGCCAGTTATTTCTTGGAATTGATTTTTTACCTTTGCAGTTAATACCCCGTCATAGACTCTGGAGGCAAAAAACCTGACAAACTCCTCTTCTGGTTTTTTAAATTGTAAGTCTAATAACTTCTTGATTTGGCTTAAATATTTCAACTCACCAGCCGCATCAACAATTGATTCTATATCGAATGATGTTTTTGTTAGTTTTCTAATTTCAGGAACTACATGATCATCAATATCTGATAGATCAAGAACTAAAAATGGTTTTTCATCCATCTTATTTGGGGCATCTAAATCAGTATAAAACTCATAAATAGATCCATTTGTCAGTATTGCTAGGCGAGCATTTGTTACAGAAAAATATCGGAATAGTTGGCTTGCATGCTTTGATGTTAATTTTTCACCAAATTTCTTGCACTCAATTAGTATTTGAACTTCACCATCCTTGAGGAGAGCGTAATCTACTTTCTCACCTTTTTTTGTTCCCAAATCAGCCGTAAATTCTGGAACAACCTCACTTGGATCAAAAACATCATAACCCAACACTTTATGTAAAAATGGCATTACAAGGGCGTTTTTGGTTGCCTCCTCAGTTTCTAAACTCCCAGCTATCTGGGTGATTTTTTTAGATAAACTCTGCAACCTCTCTATAAAATCCATTTGTATTTCCTTATGTATTTTAAAAGTTCGGTGCTATATAAAAACGATTCCAATATACCACCGACCCCTATTGGTTTTTTAACTAAGCCAGTAGCCCATTAGAAAATGTGCCATTACTATAAGTGAGTGCTATTGCTCTATTAGTGCTTTCTTCGTCCTTGAGACTGACATGCACCCAGCCTGAGTTAGGCTCTCCTTTTCGATAGCATTCTAAAATTACTTGGTCGAATTTTAAGTTTTTTTCAATCCAGGCCGCTAGCTCATAATTGCTTATTCCTGCTATTTCTATATCAACGGCCTCTGCTTTACAATGTTGTGATGTGGATGATCCATTGATTTCTGCATTTAACGCAGGGCTTCTATAACCACTATTGGGCCTAAAAGGCTTCCCATAATGTAGCCGAACTGGCTCCAGTATTTCAGTACACAAACGCCGTAATTTTACTATTAGGTCATCTGGTGGTGAGTTATCGATATTTTTTCTTTCTGCTGTTTCTGACCTTATAAGCTCTCCAAAAGTAAAATGATCTGACAGTTTTTCATTTCTATCCATTTTCTATTCCTCGTATTATTCTTGGTTTTGTTTTATTAGCCATCGATTCAAACAACTAACTTTTAAACAGAGTGGGGGGTATTATCATTTTTTTGCGGTTAAAATAGCAATCCGACTCTGACTAAATTTTTGGAATCATGGCCACAGATTATTATAATTTAATTGATATAAATTTAATCGCCGATACGACTTGCCCCTTTTAAATCTACTTGATTGATCATGTTGGGGATATAGGCAAAAAGCACTAGAAATTGTCAGATGGGAACTACATTAAACAGCGCTCCATTAGAAAAAATCAGCATTCCTAAGCTGAAAAAGGTGATTGGACGTCAATATGGGTTAGGGGCGCTCTATAGCGTGTTGTTAAGCCCTGCAATAACCAGAGACAGCTAATGACGTATTATTTGTATGCTGCTTGTTAGCAGGCAAGTCAGAGTGCAGCTTGTGGCTTACCTAGGACAGGCCCATAAAAGACAATGCCGTCGTTAGGCTAGTTTGATTAATTTGGTAGGCTGTTGCTTCACGCGTTGCGGGCTTTCCTTGATAAGCAATGCCTAAACCAGCTAGCGTTATCATTGGAATGTCGTTTGCGCCATCACCTATTGCGCAGCATTCGACAGGGTCGATACCCAATTTGGCGGCGATCGATAACATCAACACTCGTTTCGAATTAGCGTCAACTATTGGGGCTAGTACGTCACCCGATAAGAGTCCATTTTGTATCTCTAAGCGATTACTGTGGACTTCATCAAAGCCTAGTCGCTGTGCAATGGGCCGGGCGATGGTATCGAAGCCACCACTGATCAAGACCGTATATAGTCCGGCTTGCCGTGCTTTTTGCACAAGCTGTTCGGCCCCTGGGTTTAGACGGCAGGCATTCGCCATGTCGATAAATGCTTGCTCAGGCTGCCCTTTTAGTAACCCTACGCGTTGCCTTAATGAGGCATCGAAATCTATTTCACCTCGCATTGCCTGCTCGGTTATTGCTGCAACCTGTTGGCCAATGCCCGCTGCTTCTGCCACTTCGTCGAGTGTTTCTGCATCCACCATTGTTTTATCCATATCACAAATGAGTAGCTTTTTAATACGATGACTGACGGGTTGAACCGCTATATCAACTTTTGACAATTGACTATTAAGTGTTTTGAAAATTTGCCACGCAGTCCAGCGGGTGGCGTTGAATTCTAGATCGTGTGCAGCTCCTATCGCGATGCACCGATCGAGAACAATAGGCTGCCCTTTGTTCTCGATCAGCTGTTTCGCAACCTGTACTTGTGAGTCGAATAGTTGCAAGTCAAGATCACTCGACCCACAGAGCGTTAGCACAAAAGCCTGCTGATCGGTCTGCTCCTCAATAACCCAGGCGGGAGGCTTACTCTGTGTTTGAGTGTTCTTCACTTGATATGACATCACGGGCCTTAAACTATAACGATGGGAAGTTAAGATACTTGACTGTATTGATATTAGCCAAGACGCTTAATTTTTGCATTGCATCGTCACTCGGCTGTGCTTCTATCTCAAGTAAGGCCATGGCTTTGCCACCATTGCTTTCACGCCCTAGATGCAGGTTAGCAATATTGATAAGGCTAGTGGCTGCAGACGTGCCGATATCGCCAATGACACCCGGTGTATCCAAATTGGTAATATAAAGCATGTGCTCACCTAACTCAGATTCCAGTGGGATACCTTTCACATCAATCACTCGGGGTCGGTGTTTGATTAGGGTGCCACTAATGCTGTGGTTGTGCGACTCTGTTTGGACAGCAACGGTAATACGACAGGGGTATTCATCATTGCCTTCACTTAATGCTTCTATTACATCGATATTACGTTGGGAGGCTACCTCACGCGCATTAACCGAATTAACAAAACTGCTGTGGCGTTCGAGTAACGATTGAACTACCTGCATAGTTAATGGTGACACGTTTAAACCATTGGCATCGCCACCATAGGTGACAGTCAATGACTTGATTGGGTCATCGGTCAACTGACCTATAAATGAACCCAGACGCTGCGCAAGCTGTAGGTAGGGTTTCAACTGTTTGGCTTCCTCTGCACTTAGGCTTGGTGCGTTCAGTGCATTATTAATTGCACCACCTAACAGATAATCACTCATTTGTTGAGCCACTTGAATGGCTACCTTTTCTTGGGCCTCAACCGTAGAAGCCCCCAGATGTGGCGTACAAATAATATTCGGCAGGCCGAATAACGGGTTATCTTTGGCGGGCTCTACTTCATAAACATCAAGTGCAGCGCCTTTTATGTGATTACTTTTTAAGGCAACCAGTAAGGCTAGTTCATCAACTAAACCACCCCGAGCACAATTAATTAACAGGCTACCACGCTTCATTTTATTGATTGCCGAAGCGCTGATAATATTCGCTGTTTCGGTTGTTTTAGGTACGTGTAACGAAATCAGGTCCGAGGTGCTCAAAAGTGTATCTAGGTCGACCTTCTCAACGCCTAATTTGTCTGCTCTTTCTTCGGTTAGGAATGGATCATAAGCTTGAACTCGCAGCCCGTAACCGATTGATTTTTTTGCCACTATCGAGCCGATGTTGCCAGCACCAATAATACCCAACAGTTTTCCGGTCAGTTCCATACCCATAAATTTTGACTTTTCCCACTTGCCTTCATGGGTTGACTGATTCGCTTGTGGAATATGCCGCGCCAGCGATAACATCATCGCCATGGCATGTTCGGCAGTGGTAATTGCATTGCCGAACGGCGTATTCATAACAACAACACCGCGCTTGGTACACGCCGGTACATCGACATTATCAACACCGATACCCGCACGTCCAACCACCTTCAGATTGGTCGCATGACTGAGTAGCTCTTCGGTTATCTGGGTTGAGGATCTGAGTGCAATGCCATCGAACTCTCCCACCATATCAAACAGTTCTTGTTTCGATAATTTTCCGGGGTTTATGGCTTCAATGCCACGTTCTTCAAAGATAGCAAGGGCTAGGCTCGACATCGTGTCGGCTATGAGTACTTTAGGTTTTACAGTAATAGTATTGTTTATTTTTGCGTCATTCATTTTATGTCATCTTATTTTTGTTGTTGTTTGAACTGAGCGAAAGCCCAATCCATCCATGGTGTTAAGGCCTTTAGGTCGGCAGTTTCAATGGTTGCACCACCCCAAATCCGAAAGCCTGCAGGTGCACTGCGGTAATTGGCAATATCCAAGGCGCAGTTTTCTTGCGCTAACCAGCTCAGCATTAAATTAATAGCTTGCTGCTGTTCGTCGCTTTCGAGTTGATTGAATTCAGGATCAATAATCCGTAAACACATAGAGGAAGGCGAGCGAGTGTCGGGATCAGTTGCCAACCAATCAACCCAGGCGGTTTGCTGAACCCACTGATCTAATTGGTCGAAATTTTGTTGGGTGCGCTGCCAAAGTGACTCAACACCGCCAATTCGATCTGCCCAATCGAGTGCAGCGTGTAAATCTTCGACAGCCAGCATACTAGGTGTGTTGATGGTTGCACCCGAGAATAACCCTTCGATTAATTTTTGGTTTTTAGTTAATTGAAATATTTTTGGTAATGATCGTGAAGGTGTATAGCTTTCTAATCTGGCAACCGCCTTCGGACTTAGTGCAAGCATGCCGTGCGCACCTTCACTGCCCAACACTTTTTGCCAAGACCAAGTAACGACATCAAGCTTAGAAAAGTCGATCGGCATTGCAAAAGCGGCAGAGGTTGCATCACATAACACCAAACCTTCGCGGTCAGCATCGAGCCAATCTAAATGGGGAACCCTTACGCCACTGGTTGTGCCGTTATAAACCATAACAACATCGTGATCTGACTTTGTTTGGGTGAGGTCTGGCAAGTCACCATAATCGGCTTTGTAAACATTCAACTCAGGTAAACCCAGTGTTTCGAGGTCTTTCGCCCAGTCGGCAGAGAAACTGTCCCACACCAATGCATCAACGGCTCGGGCGCCTAACATTGACCACATGGCCATTTCGAATGCACCGGTATCCGAACCAGGTACTATCGCAAGTCTCCAGTCGGCGGGTAATTTAAGTAATTGATGTGAACGTGAAATGGCGTCACTAAGACGCTGCTTGGGTTGTTTAGCGCGATGGCTACGACCCAGCTGGTCAAGGTTGAGATGTTTAATATCCCAACCTGGATATTTCTTACAGGGTCCCGAAGAAAACCGAGCGTCCTGAGGGCGCAAGCTCGGTTTTTCGGGAAAGCCAATGGCTTTCTCGATCATGGTATAACCTCTAGTTATTCGGTGGTTTGCTCCACCAGGCAAAAGTAGGCTAACACAACCACTGAGGGATCGTGCACTGTTTGGTATATCTAAAATGACTATCTATATAGTTAACGTTAGTATTTGAATGGACTATTCGTGATTAGCTTGGATGGTCAACTCGGATTTTTTACTTCATGGCAGAGTGATCTCGACGATCTATATTTACCGCTGAAAACCCACATTTATTCTATCCAGCCTTAATTTATCGGATCTGGATAGTTTTGGTGAGGTGGCTTTGGTTAATGCAAAGATGGTTTATAGTTGAAACTGCTGAGTTGAAGTTAAAGCATATGAATAAAAAGGGGGCATAGCTATCAGTTTATACAAGCCTGTCTAACCCTCGGTCTAGCTGATTTAGTTATTTCTATTGACCCTACTAAACAATTAAAAAACTAGAAACTTTTGAGGTATAGCTGTTCCACTTTTTCTCTGGCCCAGGCCGTTTTACGGAGGAATTTTAGACTCGATGAAATGCTTGGATCACTATTAAAGCACTTAATATCGATCAGATTACCCAACGCCTCCCAGCCATGCTTATCAACAAGCTGAGTCACCACCTCTTTTAAAGTGACGCCATGCAGGGGTTCTTTCGAAGATTTTTTATTAGTCAACCGATTCACCTGTTATTGTCTTTGATTAGCTAGATCATAGTTGGTATGTTGTCATAAAAAATAAACTATACAATCGAAAGTTCTAAAATGTACTTATAATCGGTATGATTGCAATCTAGCATGCAAATATAATTAATATAAATATATGATCAATATTTGGCTGACACCGATAGATAGATTAATATAAAGCTAACGTAGATAACCATAAAACGGAAAACATGGCATCACTGCAAGATCAATTACTCAAAGCTGGCGTGATCAATAAGAATAAGGCTAAGAAAGCCAAAAATGATCAGCATAAACAAGCTAAAGTTGTTCGCAAAATGGGCGGAAAAACTGTCAATGAAGCTAAGGCAGCCGTTGTTAGTGAGCAGGTTAAAAAAAATGAACGTGACCGCGAACTTAACTTAAAGAAACAGCAAGAAGCCAACCAAAAAGCAGTTGTTGCTCAGATTAAGCAATTGATAGACCTCAATAAAATAGTCGGTAACCGGGGTGATATTCATTATCGCTTTGTATATGAAAATAAGGTGAAACACATCTACGTGACTAGCGAAATGCAAGATCATCTTAGTCGTGGGAGGTTAGCCATTGTGTCGTTATTAGGCAATGTGACTGAAAAATTTGAAGTTGTGCCCGCTGCCATCGCAGAAAAAATCGCCCAACGGGATAGTGCCTATATCGTTCAGTTAAATGTTAAAGAGTCGGCTGAAGAGCTCGAAAATGATCCCTATGCTGATTATCAAATACCCGATGATTTAATGTGGTGAATACGCAATTTAAACTTATTAATAACCCCGACTATCGCCCCAACGTTGGAATTATGTTGATCAATGACGATCGACTTATTCTGGCGGGTGAAGCGTACCATTACCGTGGCGATTGGATGATGCCCCAAGGTGGCATAGAACCGGGCGAAACCACACTAGAAGCAATGCAGCGCGAACTATTTGAAGAAACCAGCCTGTTACCAGAACAAATTCAGATAGTGAGGGAACATGATAAATGGTTGAGCTATCAGTTTAGAGAGCCTGTAAAAAAAGAAGGCATTTTATATACAGGCCAACGCCAAAAATGGTTTTTACTGGAATATAACGGATCGTTGCCAGACGCTACCAAAACTCAGGACAGGGAGTTTACTCAATTTAACTGGGTAACACCGCAATGGCTAATCGACCACACAACCCGATTTAAGGCTGAAGTCTACAAAACTATTTTTGACGAATTCGAAATACTCAGTCGCTAATAAATTAATGCCGTCAATTCTATTTTCGGCTATCAGCAACACCTTTAAAATATAAGCCAACGACAAAAAACCATTGCAGCAAGACAAAATATAAAAAATTCTTTTGGATATTGTAACCCGTATCGATTGAGTCCTTATAACTAAAGATTGACTGACCATCGATGCTGAGATCATAAATAACGGGCTCTTGCTCTAAGCGTCCTTGGTATAAAATTTGTAACGGAAGACCCAAAGCCCAATTTTTTTTCGCTTCAAAACAGTCAATATGTTCAACACCAAAACTTAACCAGAAGTTTGATTCAGCAATTTTTAAGTTATGTGCCATCCTATCTTTTTTACAACCAATATCCTCTAGCGTTCCATAGAGCGGGGTTAAACTCTGTTTCGCCACTACTTTATCATTCGATGTAATAAGCACAAAATAGATAAGTGCGGCTGTTCCCAACATAGCGACAACAATAATTGGTGAAATACGTCTTAAGACTTCTCTATTCATTAGGCAGGTACTGAGTTACATAAAATGGTTAATGGACAAAAGTAATTAGGCTCGATAGATAATATCACTTACCTTTATCAATAATGGGCGTTGCTACTGGTTTTACTAAGGCTAATCCAACTAGTGAGACAGCCACAGCAATCCAGATCCAAATACTGTGTTCCTCACCATAAAATATAATGCCCAAAAGCACGCCAGAAATGGTAATGATGTAGGCACACTGGCTAGTAAATACTGCGCCAGCAATTTTAATCGCATAAAAATATAGAGCGTAGGCTAGGCCTGTGCCAATTGCAGCCCCAATAACACCATAACCCGCAGGTGTTACAAGCCATGTGACCGGCTCAGTAACGCCTAACCACAAGCCCACTGGGACCATTAGAAGAATAGAAACAATATTTGAACCGCACAGTAGCTCGGACACATCAACCTTTCGGTCAACTTTATGTTCGATATAAATGCCTTCAATTGCATAGCTAAAGGCACAAGAGATTGCTAGTAGAATCCACAGGTTGGCATCTTCACTGGCCAGACCTTGATCTGGAATGACCAATAACAAAATTGCTATCATGCCAAAAACAATACCGAAAACTCGCCTTATAACGACTCTTTCCAGTTTCAACACTAGCATAATCATGTAACTGAATAGCGGAATGGCCGAAATGCTGATCGACAAAATGCCAGCAGTCAGATGAGATGCAGCATAATAATAAGACAAACTAGGAAAGCAAATACCAACGATAGCGAGCACGGTATAGTGGCCCCAATTATCTCGTCGAAAAATCGGTTTTTTAACCACCACCCGATAAACAACGAATAGCAAAGCTGTTATGACCACCTGCCATACTGAAATGCCTAGTGGGTGAGCACCATCAGATGCCGCTAACAATACCAGTGAAAACACACCGCCCCAAATAGCACCAGCAACTATGATTAACGCATAGGATAAAAAAAGGATTTTTGACATTATTTGATTGGCTCTAATGGCACACTATATAACCCAAAATAGTGAATGGCTGCTTATTTTAGCTTGAAGGCTAATCGCATCTAATGGAACAATAAAACAGGAATTTTGCAAGAGGCAAGCATCGCTGACGTTGTCGACCCAACGAAGAAGTTACGAATGTGCGAATGGCCGTAGCCTCCCATTACCAGTAAATCAAAACCATCTGTTTCGACATGTCGTGATATGACTTCTTCCACTAGTCCCTGCTCAATATTAACATCAACAGAAAAACCTGCGCTGCGCAGCTTGTCAGCGGCTTGCTGTATCTGCTGTGCACCCTTCGATGATTCTGGACCGACCGACAATAGTTGACATTCAATATCCTTGAAAACAGGACTATTGGCTAGATGATCGATTGCCTTGTTTGCACTATTGCCGCCATCGAAAGCAATTAATAGTCGGTTAATGGGCTTAAAAACACGTGATGCAACCAACACTGGCTTTTTACTGGAGCGCACAACATGCTCAAGATTGATACCCAGATGTGACATATCGTGCTCGGCAGATATACCTCGCTTTCCAATCACAAGTAGGTCAGCGCCTTGGTCACTTTCTTCGACTGTTTCGACCACTTCACCATGACGCAATCGAGTGGTCACTGTCTCGATACCATCTTCTTGCATTCTGATCTTTGCTTCCTCTAGAATGGCTCGACCTATTTTATGAGACAACTTGGCTTTTTGGGAATCAAGCTCAACCAGCTCTTCCATTAACGCGGTTCTAGCACCAAACCCAATACTGCCACTTAAATTGGATGCATCATCAGCAGCACTTTGCTGTCGAGCCAATACATGCACAAGATCGACTGACGCATTGGTCTTTTGTGCAAGCCAAGCGGTATGATCACAGACACTTTGTGCGTAGGCTGAGCCATCGACCATGGCCATGATTTTAGTTATAGAATACATTGCTTAGTGTCCCAATAATCGCTCTAAAGCGCCTGGTTTATCGTGTTCGCCTAACTTGTCGACGATAGTTTCACTGGCTTCATTTAGCCCTACTATTTCTACTTCTGCACCTTCTCTACGGAATTTCAACACAACCATATCCAACGCCGTAACACTGGATATATCCCAAATGTGCGCATTACTCACATCGATTATGACATTTTCGAGCGCCTCTTTAAAATCAAATGATGTCGAAAACTCATTCGCTGAAGCAAAGAATAGCTGACCTTCAACTAAATATTTACGTGACATGCCGTCCTCTGACAGAGTGGATGTAATTCGAAATATCTGAGCAATTTTCCAAGCAAAGAAAAGGCCTGAAAACAAAACACCCGCCAACACACCTAGTGCCAAATTATGCGTGGTGACAACGACCCCAACAGTGACTAACATGACGATCGAAGAGCTACGTGGATGATTTTTCAAATCTTTAATGGATGACCAGCTAAAAGTTCCAATAGAAACCATAATCATAATCGCGACGAGCGCGGCCATCGGGATTTGTTTTACCCAGTCACCCAGAAAAACAATCATTATGAGTAAGAATATGCCTGCACAGAAAGTCGATAAACGACCTCGACCACCAGACTTAACGTTGATCATCGATTGACCAATCATTGCACAACCAGCCATCCCTCCGATGAAACCAGTCGCCGTATTGGCTATGCCTTGACCGATACATTCACGATTCTTATCACTCGTGGTGTCCGTTAACTCATCTACTATTGATGCCGTCATTAATGATTCAAGTAGTCCCACAGCAGCAACAGCCGCTGAATAAGGCAAAATAATCATCAAGGTTTCGAGGTTTAATGGTATTTGAGGAATAAGAAAAATAGGCAATGTCGAGGGTAGCTCACCCATATCACCAACCGTTCGAATATCCCAACCCAACCAGATCGACAATCCCGTTAACACTAAAATACACACTAAAGGTGATGGAATTGTTTTTGTCAGGAGAGGCAGTAGATAAATGATGCCTAGACCTGCTGCTACTAAAATATAGGTGAGTGATGGCACATGAATCAATTCAGGCAACTGCGCCATAAAAATAAGTATAGCGAGGGCATTCACAAAACCTGTCATTACCGATCTGGAAACGAACTTCATGACGTATCCCAGTTTCAACAGGCCTGCAACCACTTGCAATAGACCCGCCAATACCGTTGCAGCAAGCAAATATTCTAGTCCATGATCTTTTACCAGAGTTACCATTAATACAGCAGTGGCTGCAGTGGCAGCTGAAATCATGCCTGGTCGACCACCGGTTATTGCAACAATTACGGCAATTGAGAACGATGCATACAATCCCACCTTAGGGTCGACGCCAGCAATGATTGAAAATGCAATAGCCTCAGGTATGAGCGCCAACGCGACAACCAGTCCAGCTAAAATATCGGGGCGTATATTGCCTAGCCACTCGGTTCTTAACCGAGAAAACGCATCAGTTTTCAAATTATTCTCTGTTTATTAATGTATCAGTGTGATGTTGAGTTTAACTGAGCAAGCTTTAATTTTAGCCATGCTTGACGTTATAAATACTCGGTGTACAAGTAATTGCTGTGAATATACTAAGATTTTATAAAGCGGGCCTAGTATTGAGATATTTTTTTTCAATTCCAAGCGATCTTCTGCTATTGCTTTGAGATCATTAACCCCAAGCAGGCTAATTATGGGGCAAAATAGCCAATAAGAACAGGATACAACCAGACTTTCGTTAACGGTTAAGACTCACGACTTACTTGTTTGAGAATCTCAATGCCAACTTGAGTGGTTAAAGGATATGAGTGGCGACAATATAGTCAGCACTTTGAGGGGTTGTTACTGTGGAGCGTTGCATCAACAACAAAAGGAACAGCAATGGGTTGTTGAGATGATTCCTTTAAAGTTATCTCTTATAACTTAGTTATGATTACTTATCCCTTCGCTTCCTCGTTACCCGTGAGCTTTCTATATTTGTCCATTAACTCATCTTGAGTTTCGACAATATTGGGGTTCAGTGGGATGCAATCAACAGGACAAACAACGACACACTGAGATTCTCCAAAGTGACCAACACACTCAGTACACAAGTCAGGATTAATTTCATAGATTTCTTCACCGGGATAAATAGCGTCATTTGGACATTCGGGTTCACAAACATCACAATTAATACACTCATCTGTGATCATTAACGCCATTTTAGTTTTCTCCTGATATAAAACAGTTTAAGTTTTGGAACTTTCCAATTTTTCGGTCAATTTTTGCAAAATTAAAGGGTGTAAAAATCTAGATACATCACCCTCTAAACGAGCGATTTCACGTACTAAGCTCGAAGATACAAAGGCATAATGCTGAGCAGCCGTGAGGAAAACCGTTTCAATTTCATTAGCAAGAGAACGATTCATGCCCGCTAGTTGAACTTCGTACTCAAAGTCCGATATTGCTCTCAATCCTCTGATAATGATTTTAGATTCGCACTCTCGCGCAAAATCAATGAGCAACCCGGAGAAAGGTCGAATCGAAATTTTTGGATTATTCGCAAAGACCACCTCAAGCATTTCAGTGCGTTCTTTAACATCAAAGAACGGCTGCTTAGCAAGGCTATCGGCAACGCCAATTACAACATGATCAAACATTTTTGCCGCTCGCTCACAGATATCTATATGACCTTTGGTAACAGGGTCAAAAGTACCAGGATAAATTGCAATTCTTTCCATTTTCATCTCACGGGAAATTAGCTAGAAAAAGACAGTCAAGTCGGCCACAAAAATTCATAACTTATTTTAACGACTTCCTAACCATTCGACCATAGCATAATTAACTTGCCCCGCTTTTTTATGTTTAAGCCAGACAAAATCCTTTGACTGAAGTTCAAATTGTTCATATTTTGGCCATTCAAGGTAGAGTTTAGCGCCCTGATTGAGTCGTTCGGACTGCACTAAAGACTCCATTATCGCTTGCTTCAAATGACCCTCGGAATAAGGAGGATCAATAAAGACTAAATCGTACTTCAATGTCAATTGCTCGACTAGTTGCAAGGCATCTCCCTGGCGTATATCTAACTGTGCCGTCTCCAGCGATTCGCCTGCCAGTTGGTCAGCCTGCGACATCAAATTCTTACAGGCCAAACGGTTCTTCTCAAGCATAGTGACTTGCTTCGCTTCTCGAGATAACGCTTCAAAACCCAATGCACCACTACCTGCAAAACAGTCAAGCACATGCGCCCCTGGACAATCCATAGCGACCCAATTAAATAAGGTTTCACGCACTCGACTGGTGGTCGGCCGAAGCCCGTCTATATCGACTACCTGAAGCTTACGGCCACGCCAACGCCCACCAATAATTCGCACCTGTTGTGATTTGCCGCTATTCATTTATTTATGTCGTAGAATGGGTGTCAGAATATGTGTCTGAAGTTAAATCAGAGCACACAGATTTGATCGCTTTCTGTTAGCATATTGTGCCTGAATTCTCTAGCGTAGGAAATTAGATGTTTGGCTTTAAATCGGGTGATAAAAAAAAGGACATTGATCCTCAAAAAAGCAAAGGCATGTTTTCATCTTTGCGTGAAAGACTGGCCAAAACCCGTTCTAATCTATCATCAGGCCTTGCCAATATCTTATTGGGTAAGAAACGAATCGATAATGATTTACTTGAGCAACTCGAAGATCAACTGCTTTTGGCAGATATTGGCTTACCAACCACTCAAAAAATAACCTCTACGTTGACCGAGTCACTCAATCGTAAACAATTAAATAATGGCGAAACAGTATTGTCAGTTCTGAAACAAGTTATGTCTGACGTGCTCCAGCCGAGCGCCATTCCTCTTAATATTGATACCCAACACAAACCCTACGTTATATTAATGGTGGGCATTAATGGTGCTGGAAAAACAACGACTGTTGGAAAGCTGGCTCAAAAATTAAAGTCTGAAGGCCATCGAGTGATGTTATCTGCAGGTGACACTTTCCGAGCTGCTGCGGTAGAGCAACTTCAGGCCTGGGGTGATAGGCTCGACATTCCTGTTATTCAACAAGGACAAGGAGCAGATTCAGCATCAGTTATATTTGATGCGCTGCAATCAGCTCAAGCTCGGAATATTGACGTACTCATTGCTGATACTGCGGGACGCCTACACACGCAAAGCAACCTAATGGAAGAACTTAAGAAAATTAAACGGGTACTCAGTAAACTCGACCCAACGGCGCCACACGAAACTATGTTGGTGCTGGATGCTGGTACAGGTCAAAATGCAATGGTTCAAGCGGCTCAATTTAAAGAGTCGGTAGGTGTTACTGGTATCACATTAACCAAGCTTGATGGAACCGCTAAAGGTGGCATGATTTTTAGTGTTGCCGAGCAACTCAAATTACCAATACGCTTTATTGGGGTTGGTGAAACAGTTGAAGATCTCCGCATATTCGATAGTGATGAATTTGTTGACGCCCTTCTCAATGAGCTCGAAAATTAAACCTGCGCTTAAGTCTACCTGTTATTCATGATTGAATTTAAGAATGTAACCAAACGATACGAAGGTGGTTTCGAAGCACTTCGTAACGTCAACATGCAGCTCGGTGAAGGAGAAATGGCTTTCCTGACTGGTCATTCTGGCGCAGGCAAGAGTACACTCCTTAAAATTATTGCTCTAATCGAAAAACCCACCCGTGGGCAAGCTTTGCTCAATCGTATTAATTTAAAAACAGTGTCTAAACATAAGGTCCCTTATATAAGACGAAACATTGGTATTATTTTTCAGGATCATCAACTGTTATTTGACCGAACTGTTTTTGACAATGTTGCCCTACCCCTAATCATCCAGGGCTTTCGATATCAAGAGATAGCAAAAAGAACACGCGCCGCCTTAGATAAAGTTGGTTTACTCCGTAAAGAAAAAGCCATGCCAATTACACTATCAGGGGGTGAGCAACAGCGCGTTGGTATTGCTCGGGCTGTCGTACACAAACCTATGTTGCTGCTAGCAGATGAACCAACAGGCAACCTTGATCCAACACTTTCACGTGAAATTATGCAGATTTTTATCGACTTCCATCAAGTAGGTGTATCCGTCTTAGTTGCAAGCCATGATTTAAACTTGATTGATGAACTGCAAAAGCCGGTACTCACATTAAGTGAGGGACAAATGACCCATAATGACCTTCTGCCCATAGCAGCATACGAATCATGAATGGGCTCTATTAGTCATGGTTATGGCAACAATCAAAACCCGAAGAGATAGGCCAGAAGCAGCCAATAAGCTGGTGTCTTACTTTTTACATCACCTTCAGTCGCTGGTGTCTAGCCTTGGTAAAATTTACAAGGCACCGACCACCACTATCATGACTGTTGCTGTTATCGGCATCACTTTATCGCTACCTAGCGGTTTCTACCTTTTCCTTAAGAATATAGAAGCCATGTCTGGTGACTTAAGCTCTAGTACACAAATCTCATTATATCTTGACCTTAATATTAATGACGCAGATGCACTAAAGCTAAGCGAAACACTCGCCAATCAAGAAACCATTCAAGAAACTGAATTTATATCACGTGATAGTGCTCTTCAATCCTTCCGCAACAGTTCTGGTTTTGGTCAAAGTATTGACACTTTATCGAGCAACCCACTACCTCATACTATTATTGTCTTTCCCAAAAGTAGCAGTAATAGATTCGAGATAAAAAATCTACTCAATAGTTTACAGTTGTTACCTGAAGTTAAAATTGCCAAACTTGATACTGAATGGTTAGAAAGACTTTTTACCATATTAGAGATAGCCAAACGGGCTGTCGGCATTATTACACTATTATTTGCTTTTGCAGTACTGCTCATAATCGGCAATACAATCCGACTCGATATACAAAACCGATATCAGGAAATTATTGTCACAAAACTTATCGGAGCGACCAATGCCTTTATCCGTCGACCATTTCTGTATAGCGGTCTATGGTACGGCCTTTTTGGGGGTATTATTTCTTGGCTAATTGTAGAACTCGGCTATCTGGCTATTTCTGGTCCACTTGAACGGTTAAACCAGCTGTATCAATCCGAATTGCATATAGTCACTTTTTCATTCCAAGATTTTATTATATTACTCACTTCAAGTGCCCTATTGGGTCTTATAGGTTCCTGGATTGCGGTGGCTAAGCACCTAAGCCAAATCGAACCAAAATAGACATCAAGTTAAATAATTATGAATAGTCGATGGCTGATCTCATCACAATGTCATTGCCTAAGGTAAGACTATAAAATTGATGAACTGATGTATTCTAGAATTATTGTGCTAGTTAGCCGTTATTTTTGATCATAAGGTACTGAAAAACGTATTTATTCCCTATTAAATTCGGTATTTCAAGATTTTAAAATTTATTATTAGACAAGGTTGAACTAAGTATTCTTTCTGTGCTCTAATAGTTAGCACTCATAGATATAGAGTGCTAAAACACTAAACAAGAGGTTTATTATGAGTACAGAGCTGGTCAGTATTAGCAATTCACTGCCAATCCTTATGGGGTCGTCTAATTTAGATGCCTATATACAGGCTTCGCGTAGAATACCTATTCTTACACCAGAGGAAGAATATGCATACGCTACCGATTTGCAGGCAACTGGTAACCTTGCCTCTGCACAAAAGCTTGTTTTGCCCCACCTTAGATTTGTGATTAAAATTGCCAATAACTACGCTGGTTATGGCTTATCAATATCCGATTTAATCCAAGAAGGTAGTATTGGTTTGATGAAAGCCGTTAAACGCTTTGATCCAGAAGTTGGTGTTCGTCTTGTTTCCTTCGCTGTACATTGGATAAAGGCCGAAATACACGAATTTATTCTTAAGAATTGGCGCATTGTAAAAATTGCGACAACCAAAGCTCAACGTAAACTATTTTTTAAATTACGTAGTCAAAAAACTCGATTAGGTTGGTTTAAAGCAGAAGAAATTACCCATGTTGCTGAAACGCTAGGTGTTACGCGTGAAAATGTCATGGAAATGGAAAATAGGCTTAATAACCAAGATATCGGTTTTAATATGAGCAATGATGAAGACGACGACTCAGCTTACATAGCGCCAGAAAACATGCTCATGTCGAGTACGCCTTCACCAGAATTCACACTTGAATCTAAAGACTCGAAGCAGCAAGACAGTCTTCATTTGAGAAAGGCGCTCAATGAACTAGATGATCGCAGTAAAGAGATAGTTTCACGTCGGTGGTTAGATGAAGAGTCTAAGGCCACCTTGCATGAGCTTGCTGACGAATTTGGCGTCTCTGCTGAACGCATTCGACAAATAGAAAAGAATGCATTCAAGACGATCAAGGCAAAATTCGTAGCCTAATAGAAAAATTTGAGCTCAAATCTAAAACACGGTTTTCAAATACCGTGTTTTTTTTGCCTTCAAAACCAGTATTCCACTTTCGGTTATAAGTCTGTTCTATTATTTGAACCTAATCCTTCGCGATTTTAATATGTATCGGCCCTAGCCACCCTGAATTGCGAGGCTTCTTTATCCTCTAGTCGGTCAATTCAAAAAAAGTTTAGAATACCTGTTGAACTCAAGCATTCTTCCCTTTTTAATAATAACCATAAAAAACGCGACCCTAAGTCGCGTTTTTAAAACTAATTCTAGGATTGTTTTATCCTAGTATTAAATCCAGTAGACAAAAACAAAAAGACCTAACCAGACCACGTCAACAAAATGCCAATACCAAGCAACAGCTTCAAAAGCAAAGTGATTCTTGCCGTTAAAGTGTCCTTTCATTGCGCGAATCATCATAATCAATAGCATGATTGCACCCATAGTGACGTGAAAACCATGGAAACCTGTTAATAGATAAAAAGTACTACCATAGATACCCGAGTCCATTCTCAAGTTTAGATCGTTGTAAGCATGTGAATACTCTAGCATTTGTAAACCTACAAACAAAAACCCCAAGGCAACAGTTGCAAACAACCAATAAACTACTTTAACTTGATCATGTTTTTTAATCGCCCAATGTGCAAATGTTAGCGTCAAGCCAGACGTCAAAAGAATAACCGTATTGATTGCAGGTAGCCCCCAAGGACCCATTGCTTGTTTAGCAACGGTAAACTTGTCAGCAGAAGGTAAATTGATTAAAGGCCACGCAGCTTCAAAATCAGGCCACAATAACCAAGCGGTTGCATCATTATTTGAGGCGCCATCTAGCCAAGGAATTGAAAGCGCGCGAGCATAATAAAGCGCACCAAAAAAGCAAGCGAAGAACATCACTTCCGAAAATATAAACCAACCCATACCCCAACGGAATGACCTATCAACCTGTTCATTATAAAGCCCTGCCAAGCTTTCATCTACAACTTGTCCGAACCAGCCATACATCATAAATATAAGAATGGCCAAACCAACGAACATCACGGTCATCTCAGAGCCGTGCAGATAGTTAGCAAATCCAACCACTGTTGTGGTCAAACCAACTGAGCCTATAATTGGCCAGTGTGTACCATGTGGTATGTAATACGTACCTTCTGATGCTGTACTCATGAATTGTTTCTCTCTCAATTATCTAAACTTTTAACTGCTATTGAGCAGCTCATTAAATTTTAATTCAACCCTTATCCAAACTGAAAAAGGTATACGATAATGTTATTTGTTCAACTTTATCTGAAACACCGTTGTCGATTATGAATGTCATCGGCATATCCCTCGTCTCATAACCAGCTAAATCTTGTTCACTAAAACAAAAACACACGGTCTTATTGAAATGCTGCGCAGCAATTCCCGGCGAAACACTCGGTATTGCCTGACCTCTTGTAACTTGATCTGACGTACTGCGAACCCGATAGATTGCTTCGTACAATTGGCCTGGGTGGACATCCATCTTAGTCACTAATGGCTCAAAACTCCACGGTAGTCCCGCGGTTATATTAGCTAAAAATCTGACCTCAATAGTTCGAGATGTATCTACTTTACTTTCGTCTATCACCGACGCTTCTACACGTCCTGTTTTACCATTTAAGCCTGTAATGTCACACAGTACATTATAGAGTGGCACCATTGCGAACCCAAACCCAAACATAAAGACAGGGACAAGACATATTTTGATCATCTGAGATCGAGGGATGATTTTCTTAAAAACGTTACTCACAAGAAGTCTCTCAATTGTAGCGCTGACAAAACAATTATATCCTAAAAATATGCCTCGGTTTAAAGACCGAAGCATATAACATTTAAAATATTACTTAACTTCAGGGGCCGTATTGAAACTATGATAGGGCGCAGGAGAAGGTAGCGCTTCGAACTCTAGGCCCGTAGCGCCTTCCCAAACAATATCAGTCGCTTTTTTGCCACCTTTGATCGTCTTAATAATAATAAATAAGAAAAACACTTGAGCTAAGCCAAAACTGAATCCACCAATGCTTGAGATCATATTAAACTCTGCGAATTGCAAAGCGTAATCAGGAATACGACGTGGCATACCCGCTAGACCTAAAAAGTGCTGAGGGAAAAACAAGACGTTAACAGCAATCGTTGACCACCAGAAATGAATCTTTCCCAGCGTTTCGTTATACATATTACCCGTCCATTTTGGAACCCAGTAATAAAAAGCAGCAATGATTGAGTACAATGCACCCGTCACTAGTACGTAGTGGAAGTGAGCCACAACAAAATAGGTATCATGGTATTGAGTATCTACTGGAGCCACGCCCAACATCAAACCAGACAAACCACCAATGGTAAACATCACGATGAAACCCAGCGCCCACAACATTGGTGTTTCGAAAGTCATAGACCCTCTCCACATCGTTGTTACCCAGTTAAATACCTTGACCCCTGTTGGAATTGAGATCAGGATTGTGGCATACATAAAGTATAACTCTCCCGCAACTGGCATACCTGTGGTGAACATGTGATGAGCCCAAACCATAAATGACAGGATAGCAATGGAACCAGTCGCATAAACCATCGAACTGTAACCAAATAGTGGCTTGCGTGCAAAAGTAGGTACGATTGCAGAAATGATACCAAAGGCCGGCAAGATCATAATATAGACTTCAGGATGACCAAAAAACCAGAATATGTGCTGGAACATTACCGGATCACCGCCACCAGCAGCATCAAAAAATGAAGTTCCAAAGTGACGATCAGTTAGCATCATGGTGACTGCACCAGCTAGTACTGGCATAACTGCAATTAGCAGGTAAGCGGTGATTAACCAAGTCCATACAAACAAAGGCATCTTCATCAATGTCATGCCAGGGGCGCGCATATTCAAAATTGTAGCAATAACATTAATCGCGCCCATTACAGACGAAATACCCATCAAATGAACACCGAAAATAAAGTAGTCAGTACTTGCGGGTGCATAGGTTGTTGAAAGAGGCGCATAAAAAGTCCATCCAAAGGCTGGTGCGCCACCTTCCATAAAAAAACTACTGAGTAACATCGTGAATGCGAAAGGTAAGATCCAGAAACTCCAGTTATTCATACGCGGTAACGCCATATCAGGCGCCCCAATCATCAATGGTAGCATCCAGTTAGCCAAACCGACGAAGGCGGGCATGATTGCACCAAAAACCATGATTAATCCATGCATGGTGGTCATTTGGTTGAAAAAATGTGGCTCTACAAATTGTAATCCAGGCTGGAACAATTCAGCACGAATCACCATTGCGAATGACCCGCCAGTTAATAACATAATGAAAGCAAACCAGAGATATAAGGTGCCGATATCTTTATGATTTGTAGTCGTTATCCAGCGAGTTAATCCATATGCGGGACCATGATCGTCGTGATCAACGTGCTCAGTTGTGGTGGTTGCATTTGTCATTTATAAATCCCCTTATCTCAAGCCTGTAATAGCTGATGGTTGAACCATGTCACCCACACTATTGCCTAAAGCATTTCGTTCGTAAGTTACTACCGCCGCTATATCGACATCACTTAGCATTGATTTAAACGCTGCCATTGCTGTACCTGCTTTTCCATTCACAATAATGTCAATATGATCCGCAATATCACCATTAACCACACTGCTTCCAGTCATAGCAGGAAACACACCCGGAATGCCCGCGCCAGTAACGCCATGGCAGCCAGAACAGTTGACTTTATAAACTGCCTCACCTTTAGCTATTAAGTCTTCCATAGACCACTTTTCTTCCGCAGCTGCTGCTACGGCTAAAGCCTCGGCTTTTTTACCATTTAGCCATTTTTCATAATCAGCTTGTGTAACGGCCTCTACAACAATTGGCATAAAACCATGCTCTATTCCACATAACTCAGCGCATTGACCACGATAGGTGCCGACTTCTTCAATTATTGCCCAGGAATCGTTAATAAAACCAGGTATAGCGTCTTGTTTAACAGCCAGCGCAGGAACAAACCAAGCATGAATGACATCGTTAGAATGGAACAAAAAACGAATTTTTTTGTTGATAGGCAAAACAATTGGCTCATCTACTTCAAGAAGATAGTTTTCATTTCCCAAAGGATCTTTAATTACATCTCGACTGCTTTGTGCCAATGAGCTAATGAATTCGACATCTTCATCAACAAATCTGTATTTCCACTTCCACTGAATACCCGTTACTTGAAGATTAATATCAGCATCCGTTGTAGCATCTTCTAAGTCAAGAAGGGTGCTGGTTGCTGGAATAGCAACTGCTATCAAAATCAACAGCGGTGCTAGTGTCCAAATAATTTCAATCTTTGTACTTTCGTGAAAATTTGAAGCCTTTGCTCCACGTGATTTTCTATGGAAGAAAATTGACCATGCCATAACTGCAAAAACCGCAGAACCTATTGCGACACAAATCCAGAACACGATCATATGTAAACCGTGCAAATCACGACTAATTGGGGTCACACCCTCAGTCAGATTCAACGTATACGCTGCATTTGCAACCGACACCAGTAGCATAGATAAAACACCCGCTACAGCTGCAAACCACCGTGCGGTTAACTTTTTAAAAACCATTATAAAACCCCCAAATTAATGCTTATTCTATATTCCATGCCAATAACCTAGACAGTCCTTGCCTCAGTAAAATTGTCGGTATCTAAATAAAAATTCCGCCTGAGTCACTTGACTCAGATCGGCGCTAAAAATCATGGCGAATTATACAGTTTTTAAATTCAAACGCTAGCGCATCCCACCCCTTGCTTTATAAACAATTGCACATTTAAATACAACCACTCGCAAATAAATATCAACATATAACTCATTGCACTTTATTAATTATTTTGAGTTGCAATAAATTTTTACGGACCCAATGAAGTTAATTACTTTATCTACCTATATCAATCAAAGCTGATAATCGGCACAATTAGTTTTAAGTTGAATTTTAATTAACTAACAAATTGGATGCATTGCGTGATGGACAACAGTCTGAAAAACGAAGAAAAAATCACAATTACTTTTTGGCAGCTATTAATGAGCACTATGTCCGCGTTTATTGGCGTACAAAGTAACGCCAATCGAGAGCGTGATTTCAAACACGGTAAAATTTCTCACTTTATTGCGATAGGCATTTTATTTGGAATCACGTTTGTCCTAACTATCACCACTATTGTTAAGATAGTAATTGCATCTATAGGCGCCTAAAAAGTCGCGTCAGTATCAGAACAATTGTTTAAGCTAAATATCCTCGAATAAAAATTCTGGCATAATGATCCACCAATAAAAAGCCAAACAAAACGCTAAGATAAAAAATAGAATAGCTAAATGTTTTCATTGCGATGACATTTGGCTCATCGTCTCGGTAAAGTTTGATTGCATAGTATAAAAATCCAATACCGAGGGACACAGCTCCCGCAAGATAAATTAAACCGCTCATTTTAATTAGAAACGGCACTAAAGTGACGATAAACAACAGTATGGTATACAGTAAAATTTGGATCTTAGTAAAGTAGACTCCATGCGTCACTGGCAGCATTGGAATATCTGCTTTGGCATACTCTTCTCGCCGACGAATAGCCAATGCCCAGAAATGTGGTGGCGTCCAAATAAAAATAATTAGGAACAACAAAAGCGCTTCAGTTTCAACATGCCCAGTCACCGCAGTCCAACCCAACAAAGGCGGTGCTGCACCCGCTGCCCCACCTAATACGATGTTCTGAGGCGTAGCACGCTTTAAATACATAGTATAAATTAGTGCATATCCGACTAAAGAGAAAAAAGTCAGAACGGCGGTTAATGTGTTAACAAAAATCAGCAGCATTACGATGCCGATTACCCCCAGAGAGAGTGCAAATATCAGCGCTTTGCCCTGACCTAAATCGCCACTAGCAATAGGACGATCCTTTGTCCTTTCCATAATCTGATCGATACGCTCATCAACCACGTGATTAATTGCTGCCCCTGAAGCGGCTGCGAATCCAATACCCAACAAACCAAAGACAAAAATATCAAGCGGTACCGCACCGTCAACCGCCAGCAACATGCCAACCATTGCGGTAAAAACAATGAGATAAACCACTTTGGGTTTAGTCAACTTATAGTATTGCGACCAAGTGGCCATCGTTAAAGTAGTCATTTTATATTTTAGCTTTCGAGGGACAAGCCCTAAGTAATAAATACAGCATCATACCAAAATCACCCTATCTGGGACAACTTTATCAACTTCCGAATATCTTCCAGAATTTTATTTTGATCGTTCTCAGCCGGATAATGCATCATATAATTTTGGTCAGGGTCGACCAAGTACAATTTAGGCGAAGCACCCACTGCATCCTCACCTCTAATCTGAAACTGTTCAAATAGCGCGGGTTCATCAACTTCTTCAATAACAACGAGATTAGGATAATCGACAAAAAAGGTCTTCAATTCTTCACTGAGCGGCTGCGAGCTAATAAAAACATTGGAAATACGTGGCGTATCTCGTCCAAGCAGGATTCTTAACTGGCGCATATAATATAAGTTAGATTGGCATAATTCAGCACAATGACCATTACTAAACATTATAAAAGACCACTGGCGCCCCAATCCATTTTCGTAGATATCACCTTTTGTGCTTTCTATTACAGGCCAACTCAACCTCTTAACGGGCTCGACAAGCGTACCATAATTACCGTTGTCTGGTCTTACGTCAAATACATATAACGCCATCCAGCCACCAATAAAGGGCGATAAAAAAACACCAATAAAGGCTAATAGCTTGGCTCTGTGCCAAAACAGGCTTTTATTTTTCTCACTCATTCTAATTTCCGTAAATTTAAAAATAAATACAAACCAACCGCAATCAGGGCAAAAATAAACCACTGCAAAGCATATGCCCGACTTTTTTCAGGATCAGCCCAAACTGGATTCCAGTGGCGCTGATAGTAACCCGGTTGATCAGGTGCAAGCCATATCATTATCGGCAACAACCCCCCTGAAAAAGACGACTGCATTGCATCAATATCGGTAAATGGCACCACTTGCGGCCAACTACCCTTCAAAGACACTTCCCCCATACGAAAACCCTCAATATTAGGTACTGAAGCAATGCCCTTCACTCTAGTTAACAACACAGGCGGCTCAATTACCGGCAGGATATCTCGGCTATCACCCAACGCAACCCAGCCACGATTGACTAACACGACTTTTTTACTGCCAGACAGAATAAATGGCGTTAAGACGTCATAGCCTGCGCGCCCTTCAAACAGCTTATTATCAACTAAAATTGTTCGACTAATATCAAAGTTTCCTTCTAGAATGAGGTTACGATAATCAATATCAACCAAGGAATCGCCTGCTGAAAAAAGCTCATAGTCAGTCTCCAGCCTTGACTCAAACTTGTCTATAACCAAATCTTTAAAGTCAGCACGATCCAACTGCCACATCCCTAGCTTCACAAATACGACCACAACCACTAGGGTAATAATCGTCATCAGCCAATTTGGCTTAAAACGCCGATTTAGAATAATCATTTAAGAAAAATCATATCGCAGTCAAGGCCCCTATCGAGTAAGCTGACACATTGTTCACTTACAAATGCATCTATTGCGACGACTATCGCATCGAAATTCCTTTCGTGATAATGATATCGCTTTAATCGCGAATAAAAAGTGCTCACTTAACCAAATTCCTAAAATTACCTGCCTAAAATTATGCTTATAAAATTCATCATCTTAATACTATTTGTTCTGATACTAGCCAGCCTCGCTGCTAGCATGTTCACCTTCATCAGAGACAGAGAGAACAAGCAACGCACAGCAAAATTACTCACCATTCGAATTACTCTATCCATTATCCTGTTTGTTGTACTTGGCCTATCGTTTCTCATGGGATGGATACAACCACATCCGCTGCTACCCCCTATGCAGTAGGAGACGCTTCGTTGATCCAAGCATGACCGTAGATAACTTCATAACTGGCAATGAATTTGCCATCCTGAAATCCTTTTTCGCGATAAGCCGCCTCTAGCTTTTTCAATCGACCCGGTGTCATTAAACCTTTATTTCGATTCTTATCGGCGTTGCTGGCACCAATATTTTTCAAATCATTGAGTACCTGACGAAAATCGCTGTATTCAAGCTTGATGATTTCAGCATCGACCACCGGTTGAGAAAAACCAGCCTTCATCAAAGCATCACCAATGTCGTGCATGTCAATAAACTGATGCACATGAGGACGCTGGTCGACTTCATACCAGCTGTCTCGAAGTTCAATCAGTGTCGATGGACCAAAAGTAGCAAACATAAATAAACCGCCCGGTTTACCAATGCGAGCCACTTCTCGAAACGTAACATTTAAGTCGTTAGCCCACTGTAACGCCAAACAGGAAAACATCAGTTCAAAACGATCATTTCCAATTGGCAACCGCTCCATATCAGCATTCACCATTCTCTTCTTACTCAAGAGCTTGAATTGCTTTTTAGTCTCTTGCAGCATCGAATAAGCCATATCAAGGCCAACCACTTTAGCGCCAGAATAAATCTTTTGTAGGCCAGCAACACCTCGGCCCGTACCACAACCAATGTCAATAATTGCCGCCGGGTCAAGGCGAACATACTGTAATCGACCTAAAAGTCTAGAAAGCACCTCATCCTGTAGGACACCCGCATGATTATAAGTTCTAGCAGCACGGTTAAATGATTTTTTAACCGCAGCCTTATCCAGTCGAGGTAAATTCAACAAATCCAAGGGTGAAACCTTACTTGAGTGTTAGAGGGTGAAAATCCAAGCATAATTCAATTCATTTTTCTAATTAAATTATCGAGGCAATTTGTGCCGTGTGCGATAAAAAAGGGGCATGGGCAGCATCGAATAATAATTCTACCTGAATCTGGGGGTTAATTTCACTGATTTCTTTCGTAATACTGACTGGAACCAACGCATCTAACCGACCAAAAATCATCTGAATTGGTATTTCTAGTTGGGATAAGACTAAACGAGTATCGGCAGACTTCAATAAATCAAGCCCAAAACGGAGCGCCGCTGGATCGGGCTCTCCTGACCGCTCTAGTTTGATCATTAAATCCCTAACCAACTGCCGAGCATTTGAGTGCCCCAACATCTGTAACGTCAAAAAATGCTTTATTGTGTGCCGCCATCCTTGCTGTAACGATTGAGAAAAATCATCAAATACTGACTCATCGACAGCAAAAGGCCAGTTCTCACGACTGACAAAGCAAGGATTACTGCACATCAAAATTAAACGACTAAAACGATTTGGGTTCTGCCTTATCATTTCAGTGGCATACAGGCCACCCATTGACCAACCAAGTAGAATACCCGGCGGTACTTGATCGCTAATCAAAGCAGCCTGATCTTCAAAAGTCAGTGACTGACACCACTCACTCTGTCCGTAGCCAGGCAAATCAACCGTAATTACTTCATAATAATCCGATAACAGCTCACAAAGCGGATCAAAAACAGACCCACTCATACCCCAGCCATGCAGCAAGATAATTGCCTCACCTTGACCAGACCGATTAATAGACAATGCTTTTTTCAAAGCTTTCGTTTCTTTACAAATAGCATAAAGCCAAATCCAATATATTCTGCTAGAGTGACGTGAATTCCTTATAAATTCAACTATTAGGTAACGCAATTACTGCATTATTCGAAACAATCATCCTGCTTAGCGTTGCCTACATTTTAGGGTCGCTATCATCTGCTATCATACTAAGCAAGATAATGGGGTTTACCGATCCCAGGAGTGATGGATCAAACAACCCTGGTGCGACTAATGTATTACGCATAGCGGGCAAAAAAGCGGCTATTTTAACGCTCACCGGCGACTCACTGAAGGGATTAATTCCAGTGCTTATCGCACAGTGGCTAACATCCAGTGAATTAGTTGTCGCGCTGACAGGTTTGTGTGCATTTCTGGGGCATTGCTACCCGTTATTTTTTCGTTTCAGAGGCGGTAAAGGTGTCGCAACATCCATTGCAGTTGCAGTGGGCTTTAACTGGATGATTGGTCTGGTCATTATCGCAATTTGGTTGTTATTTGCCAAAGTTTTCAAAATTTCGTCACTTGCCGCAATCATAGCAATTGGGACACTGCCTTTACTTTTATATTGGACTGGCTCTTCAACCTCAGTCACCTTAGTCTTCTGTTCAATGTCAACCATACTCATCTGGCGTCATCGTAGCAACATCCAGCGCCTTCTTAGTGGTACAGAGGCTTAGCGGTTAATAGCTAACGTTTGAGCCCCTCACATTTAGATTTTAGTAACTAAAAAATATCAGGCTGGAATTTCAACTAAATCTTCGAGTGACCAACGCGCCAATACGTCAGAAACGTCATCATCATCCTGCAAACCAGCCTCTAGTCTCAAAGCACCTGCATAGGCAATCATTACGCCATTGTCGGTGCAATACTCATGAGCAGGAAAGTAAGTTTTGCCCGAACCGCCCTCTGTTAGCTTAGTCAATTCTTCGCGTAAGCATCTGTTTGCCCCCACACCACCAGCCACTACTAGTCGAGAATAGCCAGTTTCGGTTAAAGCCCGATCGCACTTGATCCGTAAGGTATCAACAACAGCCTGTTGAAATGCGAAACAAATCTCGGCTCGTAAATCATCATCTAATGGCTGATTTTTTTGAACAATATTGAGTGCAGCTGTCTTCAACCCACTAAAGCTAAATTCAAGACCAGGCCGATTCACCATTGGACGCGGGAAAACAAACCGTGACTCACTCACCTGATCCGCCAAAGCAGCCAATTCAGGCCCACCTGGATAAGGTAGACCTAGCAACTTGGCTGTCTTATCAAACGCCTCTCCAACGGCATCATCGAGAGACTCACCCAAAATCCGATAATCGCCAACAGCCCGGACGTCAACCAACATAGTATGACCACCAGACACTAGCAATCCCACAAACGGGAACTCTGGTTTATCGTCTGAAAGCATTGGTACTAACAAATGCCCTTCCATATGATGAACCCCAAGCAAGGGCTTATCTGATCCCCAAGCCAAACCACGCGCAATACTCGCACCCACCATTAATGCCCCAGTTAATCCAGGACCTCGGGTATAAGCAATCGCATCAATTTCATCTAAAGAACCAAATTCCAAAAGAATATCTTTGATCATCGGGGCTGCTTTAACCACATGATCTCGTGATGCTAATTCAGGTACAACTCCGCCATATTCACGATGTTTCTCAATCTGAGAATACAATCGCTGCCATATTTCACCGGTCTTAGTATCATAAATTGCGATACCAGTCTCATCACAAGAGCTTTCTAGACCCAAAACTTTCATATTTTCACCATAAACCCTAACTTATTTGCAATTCGCAATTGATATTTAATAAAGCCTCCTTATAATTGTCCGGCTCAAAAGCGGCGTGTGATTTTTTCTTGCGCCAGAAATTCAACATACCGGATATTTGTTAATATGCCATCAGTTAAAGTAAAGGACAACGAGCCGTTTGATTTTGCACTTCGTCGTTTCAAAAGATCTTGCGAAAAAGCCGGTGTTCTAACCGAAACACGTCGTCGTCAACATTACGAAAAACCAACGGCCGTGCGCAAGCGTAAATCTGCCGCAGCAGTGAAACGTAACTTCAAGCGTATTTCCAAGGATTTCGGTACTCGTCGTCGCATGTATTAAGTTTCTGTCGAAATGTCAGAAGCTAATTTAAAGTTACAACTTCAAACTGATATGAAGTCGTCAATGAAAACTGGCGATAAATTTCGGTTATTAGTTATTCGTACTATGCTTGCCGCAATCAAGCAGATCGAAGTCGACGAAAGAATTGAACTCGACGATGCTCGCATCGTCGGAGTTCTCGATAAGATGTTGAAACAGCGTCGTGAGTCAATCAGTCAGTTCACTTCAGCTGGACGCGATGATTTAATTGCAATTGAAGAAGCCGAACTTGTCATTATTAAGGAATTTTTGCCCGAAGCTCTTTCTGAAGAAAAAATAGCCGATCTAATCGAGCAAGCAATCAACAGCACTGGTGCTACCTCGATAAAGGAAATGGGCAAGGTAATGGGTATTCTTAAACCTCAACTACAAGGTCGAGCTGACATTGGACAAGTCAGTCAATTAATAAAGTCCAAATTGACTTAACACAAAGGGCTAGTTACTAATGTCTAACGTATTTAAGTTTTTAGATCAGCAGCGTGCTGATCCCCCTAAAAAACCAGTGTCTAGCCGAATAGTTGAATTTGGCGAAATTTACACTGATTTTGGTCAACAAGAAGCAGCCGATCAATCCGATCGTTGCTTAGAATGCGGCAATCCTTATTGTGAATGGAAATGTCCAGTTCATAACTACATTCCAAACTGGTTAAAATTAGTTGCCGATGGCAATCTGATTGAAGCCGTCGAAATGTCTCATAAAACCAATAGCTTACCCGAAGTGTGTGGCCGTGTTTGTCCACAGGATCGTCTGTGTGAAGGTGCTTGTACATTAGATGTGGGTTTTGGTGCAGTCACTATCGGCTCAGTAGAAAAATATATTACCGACACTGCCATTGCTCAAGGCTGGTCGCCCGACTTGTCAGATGTTGTCGCAAGTGGCAAGAAAGTTGCAATAGTAGGTGCAGGACCAGCAGGCATTAGCTGTGCTGATGTACTGACTCGCAATGGTGTCAAGGCAGTTTTATATGACAGGAATCCTGAAATAGGTGGATTACTTACTTTTGGCATTCCCCCTTTCAAACTTGAAAAAGACGTAATCACTCGTCGTCGAAGCATGTTTGAAAACATGGGCATAGAGTTCAATTTAAACTGCGAAATTGGTAGAGATATCATGTTCGAAACGCTACTTGAAGAATATGATGCAGTTTTTCTCGGTATGGGCACTTATACCTCAATGAAAGGCGGATTCCCTGGGGAAGATAAGCCAGGCGTCCATGAGGCGCTGCCCTACCTTATATCAAATATTCATAATCAAATTGATTTCGATATCCCTCAAAAACCCGAGTTTATCGATTTTAAAGATAAAAATGTCATTGTCCTTGGCGGTGGTGATACATCTATGGACTGCAACAGAACGGCAATACGGCAAGGCGCAAAAAGCGTCACTTGTGTTTATCGCCGTGATGAAAAAAACATGCCTGGCTCAAAGAAAGAAGTTGCTAACGCGCGAGAAGAAGGTGTTAAATTCCTTTTTAATCGTCAACCGATTGAAGTATTTGGTGACACCAAAGCTGAGGGTGTGAAATTTGTTTCCACTGAACTGGGTGATGCCGACGAAAATGGTCGTCGTGTCGCGCAAATCATAGAAGGTTCAGAGCAAAGTTTAGAAGCTGATGTTGTTATTATTGCTTTTGGATTTCGACCTAATCCAGCCGACTGGTTCTCACCATCAGAAATTAACATAGATGCTGCAGGGAAAGTCATTGCACCAGAACTGCCAATTAAACCTGGAGCTCATCATTTTCAGACATCCAATCCAAAAATCTTTGCTGGTGGTGATATGGTTCGAGGATCTGATCTCGTAGTGACTGCTATTTACGAAGGTCGCAAGGCGGCTGAAGGCATGCTCGATTATCTTGATATCTAGTTATTAAGTAATAGGAAACACTCGAATTGAAATTTGCTCCACTTCAAAATGATCGTATGATCAAAGCATTATTGCGCCAACCAACCGATACCACCCCTGTCTGGATCATGCGTCAGGCAGGTCGCTATTTACCAGAATACAGAGAAATAAGAAAAAAGGCCGGCGGATTTCTAGATCTTTGTAAGAATAAAGAACTCGCCTGTGAAGTCACATTGCAGCCCTTACGTCGTTTTGATTTAGACGCCGCAATACTATTCTCTGACATACTAACTATTCCAGATGCAATGGGATTAGGTCTTTATTTTAGTGAAGGTGACGGACCAAAATTCGAACGTCCCGTTCGCTGTGAGCGTGATGTTGACCAATTGGGTGTCCCCGATCCATCAGAAACTCTGCGTTATGTCACAGACGCCGTTACTTTAATTAGGCAAGAGCTAAACGGAAAAGTGCCTCTTATTGGCTTTAGTGGCAGTCCATGGACACTTGCAACCTATACGGTAGAAGGTGGTAGCTCAAAAGATTATCGTTATGTCAAAGGAATGCTTTATGAAAATCCTGCCGCCATGCATCGTCTTCTGGATAAATTAGCCCAATCAGTTGTGTTGTATTTGAACGCACAAATTGAAGCTGGTGCTCAGGCTGTTATGATATTTGACACTTGGGGAGGTGTACTATCTCCGGAAGCCTATATTGAATTTTCGCTTAATTACATGCAGCAAATTGTATCTCAGTTAAAACGAGATCATGACGGACAAAAAGTTCCTATCACCCTCTTTACAAAAGGTGGCGCACAATGGATAGAAGCAACCGCCGACGCTGGCTGCGACGCCATCGGACTAGATTGGACTATCAATATAAATGAAGCGAGACAACGGGTTGGAAATAAAGTGGCATTGCAAGGTAATCTTGACCCTTGCACACTTTACGCATCACCCAATACGATACGCAGTGCAGTGAAAAAGGTAATAACTGATTTTGGTTCTGGTCCAGGTCATGTTTTTAACTTAGGTCATGGTATACACCCTACAATCAATCCAGACCATCTGAAAGTTGTCGTCGATAGCGTGCATGAATATGGCTACGAAATTCGCCAATAGCGCTTGATAGTCGGAAAAGTTAGTTCGGCTAAGTCAGCACCTTGAATTAAAAAACTTCTTCGACTATTTGATCTTCACTTTCTGGCTCAGTTACTGACGACTGACCTAAACTATTATCCCTCGCCCTAGAAACGACAAGTTCCTTCGGTGCATTAGCGGCTCTAAAAATTTCGAATCGACTATTAACCGTATCAGGTCCCGCTCGCTTTCCAGTATCCGCGTCAATCTTGACAGTTACCATACCATCAGGTTGTGGCTCAAGATCTTCGGGCATTCCACTTAATGCAGAGCGCATATACTCAATCCAAATTGGCAAGGCAGCCTTACCACCGGTCTCGCGTGAGCCCAATGTTTGCTGATTATCAAATCCAACCCAAGCTGTCGTAGCCACTTGGCTATTAAGACCACTAAACCACGCATCAACCTGATCATTTGTGGTACCAGTTTTTCCACCTATATCTTTTCTACCTAAGACCTTGGCACGAACTGCTGTGCCTCTTTGAACCACCTCTCGCATAATAGATCTCATAATATAGGCGTTTTGAGCCGTAATGACTCTTGGAGCGTATAGAATTTCAGGCACTTCAATTGATGCAAATTCTTCTTTAACGCCCAGAGCCTTTGCTTTTGAAGCTAATGCCAGCTCATTATCAACAGTTATACTCTCCTCAATAGGCTTTTCAATAAGGCAATCGTCACAAACAATGCGGGGGATATTTTCGAATACAACTTCACCAGAACCTGATTCAACTCGACTAATCAAATAAGGATCTATCAAGTATCCTCCATTAGAAAATACGGCGTAACCACGAGCAATTTCAAGCGGTGAAAAAGCACCGCTTCCGAGTGCCAATGACAAATCATAAGGCATGTCTTCTCGCAAAAAGCCAAACTTCTGTGCATAGTCAATGGCGAAACGTAGCCCAACTGATCTTAAAACTCTAATAGACACCAAATTGCGTGATTTAACTAAAGCTTCCCGAAAACGTGTTGGACCATACACCCGGCCCGAATAATTTTCGGGTCGCCAAGCAACCTCTAGAGAATCATCATCGAATACAACAGGCGCGTCATTAATAAGACTCGCCGTTGTAAATCCCTTTTCGAGTGCTGCAGAATAAACAAATGGTTTAAAATTAGAACCAGGCTGTCGCTTAGCCTGCATCGCGCGGTTAAACTTATTTTGAAAAAAGTCAAATCCACCCACCATCGCTCGAATAGCGCCATTGCTAGTGTCTAACGAAACTAGGGCACCCTGGACTCGAGGCAGATCAGCAAGCAACCATTTATCATCTCGCTGTTCTAACCAAATAACATCACCTAGCGCCAATACATCCGATACCTTAGTTAGTTTGTCACCTAGTCTGTCGACAGTTATATACTTTCGAGCCCAATCAATGCCGCCCTTAAACAAAACTTCAACCTGCTCATAATTAGAAATTAAAACGGTCGCAGCTAATTCATTGACCGATAAAACCACACCTTTACGTAAATTACCGATACGCTCATCACTAAGAAAATCTTCTTCAAATGGATCATCACCAATCAAACCTAAATCTATATTATCAATAACACCTCGATAGCCATGGCGACGATTGTAATCAAGCAATGCCGTTCTTAGCGCAGTGTTTGCAACAACCTGCAGTTCACCATCAATACTGGTATAAACATTCAATCCCGTTTTATAAACATCATCACCATATTTTTCAAATAAGTCTGCACGAATAGACTCAGCCACATATTGCGCATCAGCCACCGTGCGAGTTGCATGTAACTCCGCAGTGACTTTTTCCTCTCTTGCCAAGGCATATTGCGCATCATCAATATAGCCTAGAACATTCATTCGACTTAGGATGTGATCACGCCTTATCAGCGCTCGCTCTGGATTAATGATTGGATTATATTTTGAAGGTGCTTTAGGTAGGCCAGCAATCATGGCTGCCTGCGCTATAGAAAGCTCTCTCATCGGTTTATCGTAATAAACCTGAACCGCAGCGGCTAATCCATAAGAACGATTACCCAAATAAATTTTATTTAGATAAAGCTCCATGATTTTTTCTTTACTCAGTTCTCTTTCTACTTTTAATGCCAGCAATATCTCATTAATTTTTCGCGTATAGGTTTTTTCAGAACTGAAAAAATAGTTTTTCACCATCTGCATGGTAATAGTACTGCCACCACGAGTTTTTTCTCCCGTTGTTATTAACTGATAGGCAGCCGCCATTAAGGCCTGTGGGTCGACGCCAAAATGATTCCAATATTCACTATCCTCAGCAGACACAAAAGCATCAATTATATACTTAGGGATTTCCTCAAAAACAACGGGGATTCGCCTGTGCTCACCAAATTCAGCCAGCAACCTATCATTTTTATCGTAAATACGCATCGGCACCTGAAGTTGGGTATCCTCTAAGTTTTCTATTGAAGGCAGATTAGGTACCAAAACACCATAGACATAGAGTCCCATCGCCAGTAAAGCAATTGACCCGGTGGCAAATAGCACTGATATTATTTTTACTAGCTTTCTCATAAATTTAAACTATACACAAAGTGACAGATACAACTTATCTGGAATAACATTGCCTTGAATTCGATTCAATTATAATTGAAATAAAATCATTTCGAGCTTTATAGACCAACAATTCAATACAGATTTAAATTATCACATAAAATTATTCAATATAGGCATATAATTGAACACAGGCATATAACTGAGGAAACCCTGTGTTTTTAGCTCGAAAAAAACAAACACTGATTGGTTTAGATATCAGTTCAACATCCGTCAAGGTAATGGAGCTGAGCAAAACAGGATCTCGCTACCAAATCGAAGGCATCGCTGTTGAACCACTACCAGACAATGCAGTAATCGAAAAGAACATAGTTGAAGTTGAAGCCGTGAGTGAATGTATAAAGCGAGCGCTTCACAAATCAAAAATTAAAAATAAAAATGTGGCGATTGCAGTTGCAGGCTCTTCTGTCATCACTAAAAGGATCACAATGCCTGTCTCTTTATCTGAAGAAGAGATGGAAGGCCAGATACAACTCGAAGCCGATCAGTATATCCCCTACTCTTTGGAAGAAGTAGCCCTAGACTTTCAAGTTTTAGGTGTAACCAAAAACAACCCTGAGACAGTTGACGTTCTTCTTGCCGCCTGTCGCCAAGAAAACGTTGATGACAGGATGGCTGCAGCAGAGCTAGCTGGCTTGACACCAAAGATTATAGATATTGAAGCTTATACAATTGAATCAATATTTTCGTCAATGGCATCACAAGTGCCTAATGGCGGTTCCAAAAAGACTATTGCCATTGCGGATATTGGTGCAACTATGACAAGCCTTAGTGTCATCCAGGACCATAAACTCATCTACACTCGCGAACAAAGCTTTGGTGGCAAACAACTCACCGAAGAAATCATGCGCCATTATGGGCTCTCACCTGATGAAGCGGAGCTTGCTAAGAGACAAGGCGGTTTGCCTGAAAACTACGAATCAGAGCTACTAAATCCGTTCAAAGAAACAACCGTTCAGCAAGTTAGTCGATTCCTACAATTTTTTTATTCGACCGCAGGGGGTAATGATACAATCGATTACCTAATACTCGGCGGCGGAACGGCCTGCTTACCAAACCTAGCTGAATTAGCAGAATTCCAAATTGGTGTACCAACGTCAATAGCCAATCCGTTCATGGGAATGTCTGCGTCCAAAAAAGTGAATAAGGCCGCCTTTGAATCTGATGCACCATCGTTCCTAATCGCCGCAGGACTCGCTATTCGAGGCACAAAATACCAATGACTGAAATTAATCTTTTGCCTTGGCGAGAATGGAAAAGACAGGAACAGAAAAAACAGTTTGGACTGTGGTGTGTTTTATCATTATTCCTTGCTGGTTCAATTATGGCGCTTATTCACATGGAAATGGGTAGAAAAATTGATTATCAGCTTTCACGAAATAATTTCATTTCAAATGAAATTAATGAATTGAATAAACAAATCGAAGAAATTAGTGAATTACAAAAAGTGCGTCGTAGCCTACTTGAAAGAATGGAAGTTATTCAAAATCTTCAGCGTAGTAAGCCTTCTATCGTCCATTTATTTACTGAGATCGTCAGTACTGTACCAAACGGTGTTTCTTTGCAAACGCTATCCCTAACAGACGGCAACCTAGTGATTAATGGTGAAGCGGAATCTAATGCTCGAGTATCAACTTATATGAGAAACTTGAGTGATTCTGATTGGTTTAAGGACCCAAATCTGGCTGTCATACAAATAGAGGATAAAAAAGTAAATCGAATAAGTACCTTTACACTGACTGTTGAACAGACATCACCTAATTCAACTGAAGAAAAACATAATGAAGGCGGCATTCATTAATGACTTTTGAAGATATTCAACATCATCTCGCTCCTGAAAACATAGGCCGAGCGCCCATTTCAGTCAAACTTTCAATACTTTTATTAATTTTTATAACCGTCATTGGATCTGGCCTGTATTACGATACAAACGACCAATTTGTCGAATTAGAGCGGCATGAAAAAAAAGAAACTGAACTAAAAGGTGAGTTTAAGCTTAAGGCCAACAAAGCTGCAAAACTGGAGATATTTAAAGAGCAGTTGGCAAAAATGCAGGTTTCATTTGGCGCATTACTTCGCCAGCTACCTGAAAAAACAGATGTCGAATCACTGCTGGTGGATGTATCACAGACTGGATTAGCCAGCGGGCTTGAAATCAAAAAATTTAAACCCGGCGTTGAAAATAAGAAAATATTTTATGCAGAACTGCCAATAATACTCGAGGTCTCTGGCTCGTTTCATCAATTAGCTTCATTTATTAGTGGCATTGCTTCATTGCCTCGAATAGTTACTATACACGATTTAAAACTCGCCCCCATTACAAGCGAAGACAATACGCTTCAAAATAAACTGAGCATGTCAGCAATCGCTAAAACGTATCGTTACCTTCCGGTGGATGAGCAGTAATGTCTAAACTCAATGATTGTGTTCGCCTCGCCACTGTTTTAGTGTTTTGTGGATTCGTATCAGCCTGTAATCAGGGTTTGGCGGATTTACAACAATTTGTTCAGCAAACTATTAACCAACCACCCGGAAGAATTGAACCAATACCCGAATTTCAGACTTATCAAAACGTTGAATACACCTCACATGACTTACGTGACCCGTTCAAGCTGGTTGACTTTAGACGCCCCGATGAGAATCAGAACACAATTAACACTATCGTCAACGGGCCTAAACCTAATATTAATCGCATACGTGAACCTCTAGAAGAATTCCCTTTGGACACATTACGTCTTAAGGGCTCGGTGACCCAAAATGGGGTAAAATGGGGGCTAGTATTTGCACCAGACAATACAGTACACCGCGTAATTAAAGGCCAATACATGGGGCAAAACCACGGGCGCGTTATCTCTGTCACCGACCAGAACATTGAATTGACTGAAATTATTCCCGACGCACTCGGCAACTATATTGAACGTTCATCAGCCATAGCGTTGACTCAGTAGTGAGAATAAACTTAATGAAATCAGTGCACTACAAAAATATCATGCATAAGATACTGAAGGCTTCTCTCGGCATTATCATGCTACTAACGTTTGGTGCCAATAGTGCCATTGGGCGAAGCTTGGTAGGTCTCGATTACACTATATTAACTGGAAATGCTGTACAGCTCGTTTTTACTTTCGATGGGGCAGCGACAGAGCCTCGGACATTCACTATCGATCAACCCGCGCAAATTTCGATCGACTTTGCCAACACCTCAAACAAACTCCCACAAAGAAATTACCAGACGGGGATCGGTAACATTCAAAGTATCATTTCTGCATCGACTAAGGATCGTACTCGAGTTGTCTTAAACCTGACAAAAAGAACCACATTTTCAACAAAAGTGAGTGGTAATCAAATAACTTTGACGCTGGCTGATTCAAGTCAATTAAATGCCTTAAAAGATAAAACTCAATCACAACCAGTGACTAGCGCTTCACTGACAGATTCACCAATAGGCATTGCAAAAGGCATTACAGATATCGACTTTAAACGTGGCAAAAAAGGCGAGGGACTGATTATTATCAACATGACCAACTCATCTATTAGGACTGATGTCTGGCGTGAAAATAACCTAATATATGTTGAGTTTGCTTCATCTCAGTTACCAAAAGAGCTCCAGCGACGTATGGAGGTTGGTGATTTTGCAACCCCTATCAGCCACATTGATACCATTCAAGATGGCGCCAATATCCGAATGACCATTGAATCAAATACTGATTTTGAACATATAACTTATCAAACGGATTTAATTTATACCATCGAAGTTGCGCCTGTTTCGATCGAAGAAAAAGAAAGGCAGAAAAAAGATAAATTTGGTTTTACGGGTGAGCGTTTCTCACTCAACTTTCAGGACATTGAAGTTCGTTCTGTTTTGCAATTACTCGCAGATTTCACAGATCTCAACCTAGTCGTCAGTGACTCAGTTACCGGCAGCCTGACGCTTCGACTGAAAAATGTACCTTGGGATCAAGCCATGGACATTATTCTAAAAACAAAAGGATTGTCACAGCGCCGATCAGGTAATGTTATTTTAGTCGCACCTGCTGATGAAATAGCGGCCCGTGAAAAACTAGAGCTTGAAGCTAGGAAGCAGTCTGAAGATTTGGAACGACTTCGAACTGAGTTCATCAAAGTCAACTATGCGAAAGCTCAGGAAATGGCAGATTTACTGAAACAAAAAGACAACTCTATCCTATCCGCCCGGGGATCTGTCAGCGTTGATGTTCGAACCAATACATTATTAGTAAAAGATATCAATTCAAGCCTAATCAGTGTCAGGCGATTGTTAACCGAACTGGACATCCCCGTTCGTCAAGTTTTGATTGAATCCAGAGTAGTCGTGGCTAACGACGATTTCAGTAAAGAATTAGGCGCTAGGTTTGGAGTAACGAGTACTGATTCAAACTCTACTCCAGGTTTAGGAGCGACAACCTCAGGGTCACTCGCCGGTGTTACAGCCGCAGAAGGTGGTCAGTTTTCTCTGGGTGCAAGTGGATTAAATACAAACTTACCCGTTCAAAATGCTGCTGGTACCTTTGCCCTTGCCCTAGCTAAATTACCATTAGGGACATTGCTTGAACTTGAATTATCAGCGGCTCAAATAGAAGGTCGAGGTGAGGTGGTATCTAGTCCAAGAGTTATAACGTCGGACTCCCATACAGCCAGAATTGAGCAAGGCGTAGAAATTCCATTTTTCAGTGTTAGCGATGGGCAGGCAACTTTAAGCTTTAGAAAAGCAGTTCTGTCGTTAGAGGTAACACCTCAAATTACACCTGATGATCGGGTCATGATGGATCTAGAAGTACACAGAGATACGCAGGGCTCCTTGGTAACGTTTGGCACCGCCAACATTTCAGCGCCAACCATTGATACTCGTCGGGTTCAATCCCAGCTTTTGGTGGATAATGGTCAGACTGTGGTTCTTGGCGGTATTTACGAAACTACGCAAACTAATTCTGTAACCAAAGTACCATTCCTGGGTGATATACCTATCTTGGGGCAGCTATTTAGAACGACACGCAATGTTGATAATCGATCTGAGTTGCTCATCTTTGTAACGCCTAAGATACTTCAAGGGGTTAATATAAACCTTCAGTAATGTCGTTCTGATCAATCAATAAAAACAGGCTCAGTGCTGTTTTTATTAATGCCAGATAACTAAGTTCTCGTTAGTTACATTGATTTAATAACAACTTTAATTAGTGCGATTCAACTAGAAATCGTAACAAAGCTGAAATTATTAACGCCATAATATTATTAATTCTAGCAACTTCTAGTATCATATCGATATGAGCAATCGCAACATCATTCTTATCGGTCCAATGGGGTCAGGAAAATCGACTATCGGTCATATTATGGCCAAAAAACTCAATCGTGAATTTCAAGACAGCGATCATTACATCGAACACAAAACCGGCGTGGACATACCTCGAATTTTTGACGTTGAAGGTGAGTGTGGATTTCGAGACCGAGAAACACAGGCGCTGCAGGATCTGTTACAACGCAGCAACCAAATCATTGCAACCGGTGGTGGCTCGGTGATACGCGCAGAAAACCAAGCATTGCTGAAGTCTAATGGCTTCGTCATATTTTTAGACACGTCTGTCAATCAACAAATGCATCGCCTGAGAAGAGACACAAAGAGGCCCTTGCTACAAACTGACAACCCTCGTCAGCGCCTTGAAAGTTTGTTCGAAGCTCGACGTCCGATTTATCTTGACCTAGCTGACTTAATTGTCAAAACAGACCGTCGATTAGCGCGCAAGCTTGCTAACGACATTATCATCCAACTACCTGACTCATTGAATTAGCTTATGGACCATAATCACACTCTAAACGTTAAGCTTGGTGATAGAAGCTACCCTATATTTATTGGCAGTGACCTTCTCCTTCAAGCAGAATTACTCTGCCGATATATCAAAGGGAGCACGGCGCTGATTGTTTCGAACAAAACGATTGCACCGCTCTATATAGAACAAATAAAAAATAATCTAGAAACCCAAAACATTCAGCATGACTGTGTCATTTTAGAAGATGGTGAACAATTCAAAACCCTTGAAGCAGTCCAGACAATAATTACAGCGCTGTTAGAAAAAAAGCATAATCGACAAACCACTCTAATTGCACTCGGTGGTGGTGTTGTTGGTGATATCACCGGCTTTGCGGCAAGCGTCTACCAACGCGGCGTTAATTTCATTCAAATTCCAACCACTACTTTATCTCAAGTCGACTCATCCGTCGGTGGCAAAACAGGCGTTAACCATATTTTGGGTAAAAACATGATTGGTGCTTTTCACCAGCCTCAATGTGTTATTGCCGATATATCCACGCTAAGCACATTGCCTGATCGTGAGTACAGTGCGGGATTGGCAGAAGTCATCAAGTATGGATTAATTCATGACGCAAAATTTTTCAAGTGGTTAGAACAAAACATAACAAAACTCATGGCGCGAGATAGCGACACAATTGCCCAAGCCATATTGGTCTCGTGCCAAACGAAAGCCAACATCGTTTCTATAGATGAAAGAGAGTCTGGTATTCGTGCCATACTTAATTTAGGGCATACCTTCGGTCATGCAATCGAGGCAACCATGGGCTATGGTAATTGGCTTCACGGTGAAGCAGTAGCAACAGGCATGGTAATGGCCGTTGACCTATCTTATCGTCATCAGTGGATCGATAACAGCTTAAGGCAACGAACCATAGACTTGCTTCAAAAAGCTAATCTACCGGTGACATCACCTCCCAAAATGACGGTTGATCAATATATGAATGCCATGTCCATTGATAAAAAGGTAATCAATGGCACTATTCAATTTGTATTACTCAAAGGACTAGGCGAAGCAATTGTGACGTCTGATTACAACCCAGATTTACTTACAGAAACGCTTACCAATAGCTGACGCACCCATTTGGTGCGTCGAATTACCCCCAGCAGTCGTTTTCTATTTTTGCTTTAAATAATTGAAGTTCAATGAGCTTCGCAGGTATAATATTGGGTTAATTATTGACTCTTTTGCCGCACTGAGACAGGTATAAACTGAATGAGCACAAACACCAAACTCAAAGGCCTCTACCACCCTAGTTTTGAAAAAGATAGTTGTGGTTTTGGTTTAATTGCCAACATCGACGACAAGCCCAGCCATTGGCTCATAGAAACATCAATAGCCGCCCTCGCTCGACTCACTCATCGAGGCGCAGTGGCAGCCGATGGGAAATCTGGCGATGGCTGTGGTTTATTAATTAAAAAGCCTGACTCGTTTCTCCGTCAAAAAGCAGCCGAACTTGGCATCAAATGTTCCGCAGAATACGCCGTTGCGATGATCTTTCTTTCGCCTCATGCCGATGAAACAGCGATATCAAAAGCCATTATTGAACAAAAGATTGCTGACCAAGGGTTAGACTTTGCTGGCTGGCGCGAAGTACCAACCGATGCTTCTGCCTGTGGCGAAGAATCCCTTAAATCTCAACCCGCAATATATCAAGCCTACATTAATGCAGCCGAGCATCACAGCAATGCCGAGTTCAATCGATCGCTATATCTTGCACGTCGCGCCATAGGCAAAGCGCATGAAGCGTTGGAACAAAAAAGCATTAACGACCACTACTATATCACCAGCATGTCGTCTAGCGTCCTGTCGTACAAAGGACTCATCACGCCAGAAAATTTACCGATATTTTATCCAGATCTAAATGACGATTCGATGGAAAGTGCGATCTGTGTTTTCCACCAACGATTTTCAACCAACACTTGGCCACAATGGAAACTCGCTCAACCTTTTCGTTATCTAGCTCACAATGGCGAAATAAATACAATCCAAGGCAACCGGAACTGGGCCAATGCCCGTGCTTATAAATTTGATTCTGACTTACTCCCGGATGTTAACGCAATTAACCCGCTAGTTAACATGTCAGGATCTGACTCAAGCTCCATGGACAACATGCTCGACTTCCTACTCACTGGGGGTATGGATGTTTTTCGCGCCATGCGCTTACTGGTACCACCAGCTTGGCAAAATGTTGATCACATGGACCCGGCACTTTCTGCATTTTATGAATACAACTCGATGCATATGGAGCCCTGGGATGGCCCCGCTGGGATCGTACTGACCGAGGGTCGTTATGCTTGCTGCGTCATGGATAGAAACGGCCTACGCCCTGCCCGCTGGGTAATGACCAAAGATCGTCATATTACACTGGGTTCTGAAATTGGTATCTGGGATTATGCACCCGAAGATGTCATCGCTAAAGGTCGATTGAAGCCAGGAGAAATGATTGCAATCGATACAGAAACCAGCAAGTTTCTGTTATCGGCTGACATCGATAAAATGTTACAGGAACGCAACCCCTATGAAATCTGGTTGCGCGACGGCCTAAAACGTTTGACTGCCAACCCGGCTCATACCAATCTCTCGGCTCTAGCCATGAGTAAAGAAGTGCTTGCTCGCTTAGAAAAACAATTCCAAGTCAGCTATGAAGAACGCGACCAGATACTCAAAGTGTTAGCACAAGATTCCCAAGAGGCAACCGGATCAATGGGTGACGACACTCCATTACCCGTGCTGTCTAGACACCATCGGTCGCTATACGATAGTTTTCGCCAGCAGTTCGCGCAGGTAACCAATCCACCCATTGATTCCCTGCGTGAAAAGATCGTCATGTCTCTTGAAACCTGTATAGGCCGCGAACACAACCTGTTCAAAGAAGGACCTGAACACGCGAATCGTTTAAAAACAAGTTCACCTATTTTATCTGAAAGGAAATATCTTGAACTTTTATCCAAGCATAACGATGGCTACCCAAATGAAACCATCGATCTCAGTTACGACCCAGATAAAACCAATCTGAAACAAGCAATTAACGATATCGCAGACCAAGCAGAGAAAGCATCCCGACGTGGGATCGTAGTACTTATTTTAAGTGACAAAAATGTTCCACAGAATCGTTTACCGGTGCACGCTGCACTAGCCACTGGGGCCGTTCATCACAGACTTTGTCATACAGGCGGACGCTGCGACACTAACATCATTGTTGAGACTGGCACCGCCAGAGACTCACATCACATGGCCGTCTTAATCGGCTATGGCGCAACTGCGATCTACCCATACTTAGCGTATGCAAGCATTGTAGGCATGACGCGTAACGGTGAGCTACCTGATCTTCAGTGCCCAAATACTGGCTCGAATTATCGCCGTGGTATTAACAAAGGCCTCTACAAAATTATATCGAAAATGGGCATTTCAACTATCTCTAGCTACCGTGGCGCTCAGCTATTTGAAATAGTTGGCATACACCATGAAGTCGTTGATATTTGCTTCCGTGGCACTATTTCACGAATTGAAGGTATTAAATTTGAAGACATCGAGAATGATCAAAAAGCCATCAATAAGCTGGCCTGGAATCCACGCAAACTTGCCGGACAAGGCGGATTACTAAAATATGTACATGACGGTGAATACCACGCTTATAACCCAGACGTCGTTAATACACTGCAAAATGCAGTCAATAGTGGTAACTATGATGACTGGAAAATATATGCCAAAACAGTCAACAATCGTACCCCCACCGCACTCAGAGATTTACTTAAGTTACGACCACAAACAGCCATTGACCTAAATACAGTCGAACCATTGGAGAACATACTAATTCGATTTGACTCTGCCGGCATGTCACTCGGTGCATTGTCACCCGAAGCCCACGAAACACTTGCTCAAGCAATGAACCAACTCGGTGGACGGTCAAATTCAGGCGAAGGTGGAGAAGACCCCGCTCGATTTAAAGACGATAGAAACTCTAAAATCAAACAAATTGCATCGGGCCGATTTGGTGTAACACCGCATTACTTGGTTAATGCTGAAGTGCTCCAAATTAAAATAGCACAGGGTGCAAAACCTGGCGAGGGTGGTCAGCTACCAGGCGATAAAGTGACCAAACTCATTGCCGAATTAAGAAACTCAAAACCAGGTATTACCCTGATTTCACCACCACCGCATCATGACATCTACTCCATCGAAGATTTAGCTCAACTAATTTTCGATTTGAAGCAAGTTAATCCGCAGGCACTCGTCTCAGTCAAACTTGTCTCAGAAGCAGGCGTTGGAACAATAGCCGCTGGTGTTGCAAAATCCTATGCCGACTTAATCACCATCGCAGGCTATGACGGTGGCACTGGCGCCAGTCCATTAACGTCAGTCAAGTATGCTGGGGCTCCGTGGGAGCTAGGTCTCACTGAAACTCACCAAGTTTTGCGCGCAAACAAAATGCGAGACCGAGTTCGAATACAAACTGACGGCGGTTTGAAAACTGGATTAGACGTTATCAAAGCAGCCATCTTGGGTGCAGAGAGTTTTGGTTTTGGCACCGGGCCCATGGTCGCAATGGGCTGTAAGTATCTTCGTATCTGTCATCTCAACAATTGTGCCACCGGTGTTGCCACGCAAAACGTAACCTTAAGAAAAGTACACTTCGTAGGTAACGTCGAAAAAGTTAAGAATTACTTCCGCTTTATTGCAAGAGATGTGCGTGAGATTATGGCGTCTCTTGGAATAACCAAAATGGAAGATCTTATTGGCCGAACTGATTTGCTGGAAGCTATCGAAGGCAATACGCCAAGCCAGAGAAATCTTAATCTTGAGCCACTCTTGTTTGATGGTGGACTCGACCCTAATCTGCCCCAGTTTTGCACTCAGGAACGCAATCAGCCTTTTGATAAAGGCGAATTGGCAGAACAAATGGTGGTCGATTGCTTACCTGCAATCCAAAAGGGTAGCGGTGGCGAATTCCATTACCATATCAAGAACATTCATCGATCAATCGGTGCCCGCTTATCGGGTGAAATAGCCAGAATACATGGCAATCACGGCATGTCAGATAACCCTATCCACTTAAAACTATCAGGCTCGGCTGGTCAAAGCTTTGGTGTCTGGAATGCCGGCGGACTCAACATGACACTCGAAGGTGATGCCAACGATTATGTTGGCAAAGGTATGGCGGGTGGCAAACTGGTTATTGCTCCACCCAAAAACAGCCACTTCAAAACACAAGACTCAACCATCATTGGTAATACCTGCTTATACGGCGCAACGGGTGGCAAACTTCTCGCTGCGGGCTTAGCCGGAGAACGCTTTGCGGTAAGAAACTCGGGTGCTCACGCAATGGTCGAGGGAATTGGTGATCATGGCTGCGAATACATGACTGGCGGCATCGTGACTATTCTTGGGAATACGGGCATCAATTTTGGCGCTGGTATGACAGGGGGAATTGCTTATGTACTTGACCTTGACAAAAACTTCGTTGATCGCGTTAATAAAGAGCTCATCGATATCCACCGTATTACTGACGAAAGCATGGAAAGTCACGGTGTTTATTTGAATGAAGCTATTCAGGAATACGTGGCCGAAACTGGCAGTGAATGGGGACAATATATCCTCGAAAACTTCAATCACTTCAAACGAAAAATATGGATGGTAAAACCAAAAGCGGCTGAATTTGATTCGTTGTCAGTCACGTTACAAAAAAATGCCAGCTAAATAAGGGACGTCACTCGAACTAATGGCTGGTAAAATCCCGCGCCTATTTATCGATGACCTACTCAACCGAGTTGATATTGTAGAGGTCATCGATGCTCGTGTTCCCCTGAAAAAAAAGGGTAAAGAGTACTGGGCCTGCTGCCCTTTTCATGGCGAAAAATCAGCGTCGTTTTCGGTCAGCCAAAACAAACAGTTTTATCACTGTTTTGGCTGCCAGCAGTCAGGTAATGCCATCAGCTTTTTGATAGAATATGACCATATGGAGTTTGTTGAAGCGATTGAAACACTCGCCCAGATAGTAGGATTAGAAGTGCCCTATGAGCAAGGTCAGGCACCTTCTGCACCCACCCATAGTTTTGAGCCGTTGTATGAATCTTTAGAGCAATGTTCAAATTACTTCCAATCCCAGCTAAAGCTAAACCCACTTGCCATTGAATACCTCAAACAACGTGGTATTAGTGGCGATATTGCACGTGATTTCGCCATTGGTTTCGCTCCCAAAGGCTGGAACAACCTTACAGGCAACAAAAAAACACTAACCGAAGCAGGCATGCTCATCGAAAAAGACGGTGGCCAGCCCTACGATCGTTTCCGTCATCGTTTAATGTTCCCTATCCGGGACCGTCGAGGCAGAACTATTGCCTTTGGTGGCCGAGTGATCGATCCGGAAGATAATCCCAAATATTTGAACTCACCAGAATCTCCCGTGTTTCACAAAGGCAGTGAAATATACGGTTTATTTGAGCTCAAAAAGGGAACGAATAATATCGATCACATTCTCATCACCGAAGGCTATATGGACGTCATTGGGCTAGCCCAACACGGTGTGAAAACGGCAGTTGCCACGCTAGGCACCGCCATAAACAATGAACAAATAGAAAAACTATTCCGCAGCAGCAAATCATTGATTTTTTGTTTTGACGGTGACAATGCTGGCAAAAAAGCAGCCTGGCGCTCACTCGAACAATGCTTGACCTCTTTGAAAGAAGGTCGTATCGCGCGGTTCTTATTTTTACCCGAAGGACACGACCCCGACAGTTACATACAAGAATTTGGACATCAGGCCTACCTTGGCGAAATTGACAAGGCCGCCACGCTCAGTGAATTTTTATTTGATACGCTGACAGCAGAATGCGATATTTCGTCCTCTGAAGGCAAGGCAATGCTGTTAGACCGTTTGGACCCCTACGTCAAACAGATACCGTTGCAAAGTCTAAAGGACCAAATACTCAGCAGAGCCGAGGGCCTAACCTCCGATAAACACGAGGCCCGACTTCAAAAATTGCTATCGCGTAGCAACAATAATCATGAAACCAGAATCTTGCCACCCGAACAAACCTGGACACCCACCCGACTCGCCATCAATTTGCTACTACAAAAGCCAGCATTAGCGAAAGGTTTAGGCAATCAATACGAACTATCAGAAACCAAAATACCCGGCATTGACCTGTTACTCAAAATTATAGACCGAATACAGGATGAGCCCGAAATTAGCACCCAAAATTTACTTCACCGATTTCAGGGTGATGCTCATGAATCACATTTATATCAGTTGGCTGCTATGCGCCCTCAGATAGAAGACGAAGCCAGTTTGGACAAAATGTTTCAAGACTGCCTCAACCGTCTCCAGAAAGAATACATAAAATATCGCAGAAACCTTTTAATCAAAAAACTACAAACAAATGGATCTATTTCAGAGTCAGAGAAAACTGAACTCAAACAATTGTTCACTATTCAGTAATTTGTCATTGTAAAACCCTCAAAAACCTTGAAAAAAGGAGATAAGATCTTATATACTGGCAGATTACGCTGTCATATTCCATCATCGTCGAGGCACCATGGATAAAGATCAACAATCACGTCTTAAAGAGCTCATTGCAAAAGGCAAAGAGCAAGGATTTTTGACCTATTCGGAGGTTAATGACCACCTGCCAGAAGGTATTGTCGAACCGGAGCAGATTGAAGATATCATCCGCATGATTAATGACATGGGCATCAAAGTCCATGAATCAGCCCCTGCAGAAAGCAATGATATCTTAAACGACAACGAAACTGAAACGGATGAAGACGCCGCCGAAGAAGCCGCTGCCGCACTGGCATCACTTGACAGTGAATTTGGCCGAACAACTGATCCAGTGCGCATGTATATGCGTGAAATGGGTACGGTCGAGCTTCTTACCCGTGAAGGCGAAATTAAAATTGCTCGCCGTATTGAACACGGCCTAAACCAAGCCATGAGTTCACTCGCACGCTATCCCGATACGATGAGAATGATCATCGACAAATACAGTGCAGTGCGTGAAGAAGAAGCCAAGTTAACGGACATACTCGTGGGCTACGTCGACCCTAATGAAGATCCAAACGCCATTCCAATGCCCGCAATATCACAGGCTAATGAAGATGACGAAAATGAAGAGGAAGTTGTAGAAGACACCGGTCCCGATCCAGAAGAAGCAGAAAGACGCTTTGTAATGATCGAAAAATTCTTCCAAGACGCTATGGAAGGACATGAAAACAATGACTTTCTAGTCTATGAAAGTAACATGAGCAAGGCTGTTAATGAGCTAATGCTAATTAAACTACTGCCTGCCTTTGTCGAAAAACTGGGCAATAATCTAAAAGACGTCATCAACCGTATTCGAGTCAATGAGCGCACCGTGTTAGAAATCTGTGTCAGGCAGTCTAAAATGCCGCGCAATATTTTTATTGAAACATTTCAATCAAATGAATCCGATCTTGATTGGATTGATGGCCATATCGCCAAAGGCGAAAGCTATAGTGAAGAGCTAACTAACAACAAAGACGAAGTGCTCCGTCATCAAAAACGATTACGCACAATAGAAAGAACTTCAAACTTGACTGTGTTCGAAATCAAAGAAATCAATCGAAAGATGTCAATTGGGCAAGCCAAAGCTCGTCGTGCTAAAAAAGAAATGATTGAAGCCAATCTTAGACTGGTAATTTCGATTGCAAAAAAATACACAAACCGCGGCCTACAATTCCTTGACCTTATTCAAGAAGGCAACATCGGCCTAATGAAAGCTGTCGATAAATTTGAATACCGTCGTGGTTACAAATTCTCGACCTATGCCACCTGGTGGATTAGACAGGCCATCACCCGATCAATTGCGGATCAAGCCAGAACTATCCGTATACCTGTTCACATGATCGAAACAATCAATAAGCTTAATCGTATCTCGCGCCAAATGCTGCAAGAACTTGGCCGCGAGCCACAGCCTGACGAGTTAGCAATTCGTATGGAGCTACCTGAAGACAAAGTCCGTAAGGTACTGAAAATATCGAAAGAGCCTATTTCAATGGCAACCCCAATTGGTGACGACGAAGATTCTAATCTAGGCGACTTCATTGAAGACACCAATGTGGCATTACCATCAGACACTGCAACCAATGCGGGGCTATCAGAATCTACTAGAGAAATTCTCTCAAGCCTAACACCACGAGAAGCCAAAGTTTTACGCATGCGTTTCGGTATCGATATGAATACTGATCACACATTGGAAGAAGTAGGAAAGCAATTTGACGTAACCCGAGAGCGTATTCGTCAAATCGAAGCCAAAGCATTACGCAAGTTACGTCACCCAAGCCGCTCGGAACAACTCAGAAGTTTTATTGACGCAGATTAAGTTTCCTATACAATCCGCACACTCTTAAATTTCCTGCGTTTTTAAAGTATTAATGCAGGAATTTTTTCGTCGACTAAGGCGGAAAAATGACAAGAAAAAGGGCCTGTAGCTCAGCTGGTTAGAGCAGTGGACTCATAATCCATTGGTCGTAGGTTCAAGTCCTACCAGGCCCACCATATAAATCAAAGGGTTACGTTCATTCGCAACCCTTTTTTTATGTCTGAAATTTCTCATATAGGCGCAGTGTAGGCGCTTGAGATTCTTTCGAACTATCTAAAGTGCCCTTAACTCTTTCCCTCATAATGATGGTGTCCCAGGTTCGAATACCAGTGTTGCCACCGTATTCCCTTTAAAAACCAATAACTTATAAAAAGTAATTGGTTTTTACGTTTTAGGCGCATTCTTTCTGGGTCGGCTATGGGTCGGAATTGAGTTAACTCTTCTCATGAGTCATATTACTTAAAATACCTCGGTCAAAACACCGTGCCGGTTCGATTCTGGGCCCGAGCACCATATAGATCAATAATTTACACCCTACGCCGTCTCTATTAAATCAGATTTAAAGTCTGGTGCAGGTGAATGCCCCCTCACTTTCCCTGGTTGGCTTTTAACAAAGCGGTTAATTGAATAATTATATTATTCCAGATGGATTCTAAGGGCTTCTACTATATCGTTACTGGTGGGTTGCAGCCAATGGCAGCTTTGGGCAAATTAGCAGCTGTTCTTGATCACTACAGAAATTGGCTGCCACTTTGCACAATAGCCTCTGGGTTTAAAAAAACTTCCGAAGGAGCCCTTTTTGTTTGTCTTCTATGCTGTTGTAAACGTCCTTACTATTTGTCATTTAAAGCTAAATTAAGTTAGTGACGTTTATTGAAAGCGGTTGGCCATAATGTTGTAACGGAAGCCGTCGGATTGGTACCACACCGCGATCGCACTGCCGCTGCTATCAATCGCAACTTCAGGGTAAAAGGCATTTCCTTCATTGTCGGTCTCAATCAGTTCGGCAGTGCCCCAGCTGGTGCCATTAAAGCGGTTGGCCGTAATGTTGTTATAGGTACCGTCCCATTGATGCCACACCGCGATGGCATTGCCGCTGCTATCAAACGCGATTTGAGGATTATAGGCCGCTCCTGTGCTGTTATCAATCGGTTCGGCAGTGCTCCAGCTGGTGCCATTAAAACGACTGGCCATAATGTTGTTACTAGTACCGTCCGATTGATACCACACCGCGATGGCGTTGCCGCTGCTATCTAACGCGACTTGAGGATTTCTGGCATTTCCTGCATTGTCGGTCTCAATCAGTACGGCATTGCCCCAGCTGGTGCCATTAAAGCGATTGGCCCAAATGTTATTGGTACCGTCCCATTGATACCACACCGCGATGGCATTGCCGCTGCTATCAACCGCGACTTGAGGATCATTGGCCGCTCCTGTGCTGTTCTCAATCACTACGGCATTGCCCCAGCTGGTGCCATTAAAGCGGTTGGCCCAAATGTTATTGGTACCGTCGCTTTGCTGCCACACCGCGATGGCATTGCCGCTGCTATCAAACGCGATTTGAGGATTATAGGCATCTCCTGTGATGTTATCAATCGGTACGGCAGGGCCCCAGCTGGTGCCATTAAAACGTCTGGCCATAATGTTGTTACTAGTACCGTCGTATTGGTGCCACACCGCGATGGCATTGCCGCTGCTATCAAACGCGATTTGAGGATTATTGGAATCTCCTGCATTGTCGATCTCAATCAGTACGGCAGGGCCCCAGCTGGTGCCATTAAAGCGGTTGGCCCAAATGTTGTTACGAGCACCGTCGTTTTGGTGCCACACCGCGATGGCATTGCCGCTGCTATCAACCGCGACTTGAGGATATTCGGCATTTCCTAAGTCGTCGATCTCAATCAGTACGGCAGGGCCCCAGCTGGTGCCATTAAAGCGGTTGGCCCAAATGTTGTTACGAGCACCGTCGTTTTGGTGCCACACCGCGATGGCATTGCCGCTGCTATCAACCGCGACTTGAGGATATTCGGCACTTCCTAAGTCGTCGATCTCAATCAGCTTGGCAGTGCCCCAGGCTCCCCCAGATGTGGTGAAAGACCAGCTTTAATCGGCAGCTAGGGGATTACCACTGAGGTCAGTGATCGCCGTGCCTAACGTGGCGGTGTAAGTGGCGAGGATGGCAAGCGCGCTGCGAGGGGTAAAGGTCGCTACGTTAGCGCTACCTTCGAAAGTGACTGTGCCATCAATAGCGCCTAATTTGGCTAGCGTAAAACTGGAGGCCGTCACTGTCGTGGCAAACATGTCTTCATCAAAAGTAACGGTAATGGCGCTGTTGCGTGCCACAGCTGTGGCCGATGCCGCTGGCGTTGTACTGCTGACGGTCGGCGCAGTTGTATCAGGTGTGCTACAGGCCGCTAGCGTCAGTAATAGTGTCAAAGCTAAAAATTTTTGTTTTCGAAATATGTCCATAGATTAAGCCATCTCATAGATTTATTTTAGAAGCCGAACAGGATTATGTGCCCCAATCGAATTGATATGAAAAATCCAATCACAATCCATAGAGAGAAATACTATGAGTCAGATTTGCGAGCGCAATCTATCAAAATTATTTAAATATAAATAGAGTTAAAATAATAATTGCATAAGATTCGGACTACATAAATAAAAGCTCGGCTAGCAGCTCCTGGCGTAATGGGAAGAACGAACAACTAAACTTTAAGACCATTAAACGTGGCGGTGGTATTTATAGGTTAAATTTTGAACATCGAAGCATGACACAATTGCCCAAAAAAAATGGCTGTGAAGGGCTGCTTTGTCGACATAGCCGCCGTTCTGGTGACAGTCAAAAAAGGCTGGCAATTGTCCAGCTGCCTGGCATTGCGTACAGTTATTGACAGAACTCCAAGACTCGCTCCGCTCGTTGAATCAGATTTGAAAATTTACTCATTAAGTCAAAATTTTCAAACGGCTCGATTTCACTACAAACCATTTCTTCTGATGGTCGATGTTCAATTTTCCATTCATGTAATTTAGTAACGTAAGTTACTCCATGAAGTGAAACACCCAATATTAAATCACCCATTGGTTCGTCGTATCGATTTAATTTATCAGAATATATTCGCTCAATTTTAACAGGGTCAGCTTTCATAAGTTATAAAAACTGACACCAATCACTTTCATCAGCAGCCTTTCGAACTGGCTCTATAAATTCGTCAGTCTGCGAAGCATTTAATTTTCTAAGTTGACGCCACACCGTGACAGGTGGCCCACCGACTTGCTGGAATTGGCGGATATTCCACGTACTAGCCCAAGTCTCAACTCGCTTCGCTGACAATTAAAGAGTGCCTGTCCTTTAATCTCCTTCTTTAATCTCCTTTATCAACAAGTCGATGCAACACATTGAACCTTCAATGTAATTAGTTCCTAGTCTTTCTGAGCCTTGTTCTGCATCATATTTTGGCCTAATAATCGACAGGGCTATCTATCAGTGCAATATCCGACATAGGGTCAGTTAATTGCAACAATGCTTATTTTCATTAAGCCTTTTTTAGTGGGTCGCCTTCTGTCATGACTAAATCTTCACTGTGGGAGACAGGCTTAATTGCTGTCATACTCTATTAATACACTATTGATAAGATAAGACCACACCAGAAACAATGCCCAGAACAACCTGTCCAAACTGCCTGCGCCCACTACCGGTTTGTTACTGTAGCGCATTGGTGCAAGTGGCTAATAAAATCAAGGTTCTGATCATTCAGCACCCACTAGAACAAAAGCACCCCTTTAATACTGGCCGCATGGCGCACTTGTGTCTCAGTAATAGTGAGCTTATCGTGGCCGAAAAATTATCGACGACCCAACTGACCAGCATACTCAACATACCATCTGCACTACTTTATCCATCGCTTGCTTGGTTACCCAGCACTTCAGAAATAAGGCCCCAGACCCAAGAATCGTTGCACGATAACAACACTAAGCAGTTGATCGTGCTTGATGCCACCTGGAATAAATCAAAGAAAATATTACATCTCAACCCCGATCTACAAAAAATCCCCCGGTTACATCTAAAGGGCAATTTATGCTCTAACTATCAAATCCGAAAAACCACGGTCGCCAATGGGCTTTCAACCCTAGAAAGCATCGTTAATGCATTAAATAATATAGAACCAAACGGTGGATTTGAAGCAATGCTGCAGCCATTTAATATGATGATTAGTTTTCAGAGTCAATGGAAAGGGACTGAGTTACAAGATGACCATCCTTAGGTGCTCTCAGCCCTCTTTAGTCAAGACGATAAGAATGACAAAAGCTGAAAATGGCATGAGAGCATCAATCGTTTTAGAGTTGGCTATTTAATGATGGTAATTGGCCGTCGAACTCGCTAGCCTATGTCAATCTTTAGCGCCATTAAATTAGCTAACTGTATTTTCAGATGATCGATTTCTTTACTGATTTATTGACGACGATCATTTCGAAAATAGAATCCCCAAATACTGAACGATAGAGGACAAATTGGACACAAATAAAGAACTTTTTGAAACGATTGGAAAGCTATTGAATCACATACCCGAAAGCTGGGTTGAACTCACCACTCATCGCTTAGATATCTATAATGAAAAACTGGCTAAAAGCGATTTTTTAAGCCATTTTGAAAATTTACTGCTATTTGAAAGCTACTCTACCGAAGCACTCAATTCGTTGCCAACTGCCTATGATTACATTCGATTAGGACATCAGCTTTCGAGTGTCCTTGAGTGGGTTCTGGCTAAATTAAATCAGGTTCCCGCAGACCAGGTAATCACTTTCGCATCAAGCACAATGCCTATTCTCGCAATTTTACGCCGTGATGCCTTGGCGCAAACACCCACTCATATTTACCACGATCTAGAGTCTTCGCCCTTGCTCGATGAAGAACGCTTGCGTTCTATTTATGGCTATCAGTTTAACGTGAAGCAGGTGATTAATGCGTCAGAAATTCCAGAGCACCAACATGGTACGACCCTTTTTGTAACTGAAAGCTTGTATCAAACGCCACTAACTAACCATGTCAATATAGATGCAACTATAAACCGCCACCCTCAATTTGGAGCCACAATTGTCGTTCACAAGTCACCTGACCTCAATCCACAAGTGACAGAAATGGTTAAAGATGTTCAACATGTGAGGCGACGCGAAAGCATTGCCATGACACCACCCAATGCATTAAAAGTGTTGGATGAAATGGTGCGAGATGTCACGTCAGATGTTGAACTAATCCACAGTGATAATTTACAGATCGTCCATCAATGTATACAGGACAATACAGGCAGTACTGTTACGCCTATTGTCGCGTCTTGTGGGCTTGCTATTCAATACGCCGTCATGATGGGCCTAGTTGAAAATGCCATAACAGAACACCCCAACAAACCGATTGCGCTCATTCTTCCACCCAATTGTTATGGTGGGACCAACGACCAGGCGCGACGAATCGCGAACCTAATGCCCAATACTGACATCTTCGATTTGTTGGTAGATGGTGGCCATGACCTGGTTACCAGCTTAGATGCAGTTTTAACTCAAGTCGCTAATAATAATGGTGTCCCCATTGTTCTGGCTGAGATTCCAACCAACCCTAGAGTCGAAGTGCCCGATATGATTGAACTGGCTCGAGTATTGAGTCAGCCTAGAAAAACGACTGAAGATGAAGATGCCGTTGAACCTTCTTTTATGGTTGATCAAACCTTTTGCCCCAACGTGAAGTTGTTGGGTCAAGATAGTCTACTGGCCAACGTAAAGGTAATCTCTTATTCAAGTGGTTCCAAATTTCCAAGCGGCGGCCGTTGTATCGCGGGCTATTGCGCAGTTAATAGCGTCGCAGGCGAAATACAAAAGCTCATTTCTAGGCATCTAAGCCTGTCCGACAATGGTGCTGCTCCACACCAAATTAATACGTTGGCAGAGAATATGCCTTCTATGCCAGAGCGAATAAAAAAGGCTTACCAAAATACCGTAGAATTCATTGATCACATTAAACGTGTACTGCCTGACTCAAAAATCAATTTCGTCTCTGAAGCACTCACCCAACAAGGTTTCACGCCCTCTGTTTTTTCATTGGATTTACCAACAGTTGGTGACACTAAAGAAGAAAGAGAAGAATATAAAAGGCACCTCAATGAAAAGCTAATCAGCTTTATGATCAAACGACATCCTGATGTTTGTAAGCATTGCGTAAGCTACGGACAATTAAAAGGCAGTTACTGGACGGTTCCAGCCACTTCAACTCAGGGAACCACCAAGGAAACTGACAAGGATTACATTGTTCGAGTCGCAATGGCACCCGATATTGATCTTGTCAAATTATCAGCATCATTTACTGAGTTTTTTCAGAATGAGAGAATTATTCGTTGAGGAGTAAAACCAACCCGTTGCCATCGCGCTGTAACCTCTTTTATCCAGCCATTGTAGGCAATAGGTTTTCAATACCGCTACATTAGGTATTAACTAGTTTGTTAATTTTTAGGGCTAGTTATCATAATGAGCTTTCGTCGAAAAGGTCGTCGCTATAGTGAACATAATAAATAGCTTTGCAATTCCAGGTCTATATGAAAACAGGAACAACGTTGTCAACTTTAAAACGAACTCGTTCACTCGAGTAGATGCCGGGACCAGCAGCATTCCTGATCTGCTGGAGCGGGGTTTATGATAAAGGACCCACGCATTACCCGATTGTTTGATTTGATCAAGGCCGCAACCAATCCACCTCCCGGCGCTGCGCGAATAACCTTAGCGCTGGTAGTGGGGCTTGTGTGCCACGCAACCTTTGCCGTCGCTATTATGGCCATGATCGCAGCCATGTTTTTTGGTCTTAGTGAAAGCTTTGGGACTGTCGCTTGGCCTTGGGCTGCACTCGCCAATTTTTTATTGATCGTACAGTTCCCTGCTATCCATTCGATCTTACTGACTAAGCGAGGTGGGCAGTTTCTATCGCGGCTAATCCCTGGCCCGCATGGTGAAACGCTTGCAACAACAACCTATGCCATAATTGCTTCAGCACAACTTTTAGCGCTATTCGCGCTATGGACTCCCTCAGGTATCGTATGGTGGCGAGCTGAAGGAACTGTTTTTTGGGTAATCACAACGGCCTATGCTGCAAGTTGGCTGCTGCTGACAAAGGCGAGCTTTGATGCGGGGGCTGAGGTCCAGTCTGGTGCACTTGGCTGGATGTCGCTGATGGGACGCATCCGTCCGATTTTTCCCGACATGCCGACACTTGGGATGTTCCGTCTGATCCGCCAACCTATCTATGCCGCCTTTGCCCTGACGCTATGGCTAGTGCCGGTTTGGACACCTGACCAACTGGTACTTGCACTGTCTTATACCGCCTATTGCCTGCTCGCGCCTATGTTAAAGGAGCGTCGTTTCGCCATACGCTATGGTGAGCGTTTTCAGAAATATCGTGCTCGTGTACCTTATTATTTGCCACGCTTGCCCCCTAAGAAAAGTGACCACAGCGCGGAATGAATCTAACAAAGAGGACATCTAAAATTTAAAGGTCGGTGGAAATTTAGGGGTCGGTGATAAATGAGGACAATTCCTATGTGCCACCGATCCCTTTCGCTTGTTATCGTTCCAAACTTTCAATGGATAACGAAAAGAGCCAGTTGGAGACATTTCACTATTCTCATAAACTGAGTTATACCAACTCCGTTAGCCGAGCATATGCACGATTAACTTTTATCTGACAATAAGCCAAGGTCGATAGAAAGGTGAACAACTACTCTTGGTACGATTGGCTAATTTTAGTTAACTTGTCGGTATTATAAAGACAGCCTCAATCCTTACAAAATAATTCTATCAGATGCATAATATAAGCTTGTGATTAGGATTAGGAATCGCTTTGAAGTTATATGAAAAACTTGCGGATGATATCTCTCAATCAATTTCTGATGGCGTACTGAAGAGAGGCGATAAGTTACCTTCTGTTCGTCAAACAAGTGCTAGTCGTAACATAAGTGCCTCAACCGTATTTCGAGCTTTTTATCTATTAGAAGCACGTGGTCTAATTAGAGCGCAAGAACGCTCTGGATACTATGTAACGGATAAAGTTAATAGCCTACCTCAGCTCCCTGAACCGATTGAACAAGAATATATTGAAATCACAGATGTTGATGTCAGTGAACTGGTATTCGAAATTCTTGAGTCAGTAAAATCACGTGATGTCGTACCGTTAGGCTCTGCTTTTCTTAGCCCTTTCCTATTTCCACTCAATAAACTCGCCAGTATATTATCATCAAGCACCAAAAAAATGGATCCTTGGTCATGTGTTGACACGCTGAGCCTTGGCGATGAAAATTTAAGACGTCAAATTGCACTGCGTTATGTGGTAGATGGCGCCAATGTAGCACCTGATAACATCGTTATTACAAGCGGCGCGTTGGAAGGTTTGAATCTATGCTTAATGGCTGTTACTCGACCTGGCGATAGTGTGCTAATAGAAACACCTACTTTTTATGCCGCCTTACAATCGATTGAACGATTAGGGCTTAAAGCAATAACGGTATCTAGCCATCCACAGAATGGTATAGATTTAATAGCGATGGAAAAAGCCATTGTTAAGCACAAACCCAGTGCTTGCTGGTTGATGACAAATTTTCAAAATCCTTTAGGCAGCTTGCTGTCTGATAATAAAAAGAAAAAGCTTGTTTCCATTATTTCTAAACACCAAATTCCATTAATTGAGGATGATGTTTATAGTGAACTATATTTTGGAAAAAACAGACCATTAACGACCAAATCCTTTGATAATGAGGGGTTAGTCATGCATTGTTCTTCATTCTCAAAGTGTTTAGCCCCAGGTTATAGAGTCGGTTGGGTTGCGCCTGGCCGATTTAAAGATGAAGTAGCACGCCTTAAATTAACAACAACTATTTCTGTTTCGGTACCGCCTCAACTAGCAATAGCAAGCTATCTTCAAAAAGGCGGCTATGACAAACATTTACGTCATTTAAGGCACTCTCTCCTAATCAAGCAAATCAAATTCATTGAAGCCATTGAAAAGTATTTCCCAAAAGGAACGCGCTTAACTGCGCCAGAAGGAGGATATTTCTTATGGGTCAAATTACCTAATGGTGTAAATGCTTTGCAAATACACCAAGACGCACTCGCAAATGGAATCAGTATCGCCCCTGGCCCTATATTTTCGGCTCAAAAACAGTTTTCAGATTATATAAGATTAAATTACGGTCATACCTGGGACTCGACTATCGAAAATGCATTAAAAACTTTAGGCTCCATTATTAAGAATAGATTAAATTAGTTTTTTGCTCGCTCCCCTCACCAACTGATATGCACATATTCTCAATATCTGATTATGTTTTGTTTTTCATAATTCATTAACCTTACCTCTACATAAAGTCTAGTTTTCTTAATGGCAGAACCAAATTGAGAAGGTATTTTTGATGTACATCTGTGATGTAATTGATCAAGAATTAGTTGATCAGAGAGTAACTTAATTGAGAGACCAGATTAACCGTTTCGAGTACAAATGATTAACCTTTTTGTGCTCAGTAATCGACATCTACTCTATATTCTATTTATTGGAGGAGAGTTCAAATGCAAGATATCGCAGCAAAAACTCATAAAAAATTTAATTTTATGAAGACATTAAAAACAATCGGTTGGGCCTATTTTGGTGTGCGTTCAAAACATGGTCATGAGGATGACATCAATTCTATTAGTTTAGGCCAAACGGTTGTAATAGGTATCTTAGTTTGGTTGGTGTTTACTGTTTCTTTGGCTAATGTTGCAATATATGTGTCACGTTAAACATAAAATAGAGCGCTTTCAAATGATTTCATTCTTGAGCAAAGCGTTTTTAAAAGTGAGTTCGCTCAGTATTATCAACCTATGGCCATTATCATCGGGTTACTGAAACAATGGATTTAGACCCTTTCCTTCTGTCGCGCATTCAGTTTGCGGCTAATATTAGTTTTCATATTTTGTTTCCGTCAATAACAATTGGCCTTGCTTGGATATTGTTATTCTTCCGGTTACGATTTACCTACACTCGTGATAAGACATGGGAATACGCCTATCTATTCTGGGTTAAGATTTTCGCTCTTACATTTGCACTTGGCGTAGTGACCGGTATTACAATGAGCTTCCAGTTTGGCACTAACTGGCCGGGATACATGGAACGTGTTGGTAATGTTGCAGGGCCCTTACTTGGCTATGAGGTACTGACCGCTTTTTTCTTGGAAGCGTCGTTTCTTGGCATCATGTTATTCGGTAGAAATAGAGTCTCAAATCGTGTCCATTTATTTGCGACTTGTATGGTAGCAATCGGCACCACGATATCAGCGTTCTGGATTTTAAGTCTTAACTCTTGGATGCAAACACCGACAGGTTTTCGAATGGAAGAAGGCGTTATTTTTGTTGATAGTTGGCCCGCCGTAATTTTCAATCCTTCATTCCCCTATCGATTCGCGCATATGGTGACTGCTTGTCTCTTAACGGCAACATTTTTTGTCGCCGGTGTCAGCGCCTGGCGTATGCTTAAATCGGTTGATGGCCCGGCAACATTTAAAGTTGTAAAAGTATGTGTCATAGCGGCAGCGATTCTGACCCCTGTTCAGATATTTATTGGTGACCTGCATGGGTTGAACACACTCAAACATCAACCCGCAAAAATTGCTGCTATCGAGGGTATTTGGGAGACCCAAAAAGGTGTGCCTTTTACATTGTTTGGATTTCCAGATGAAGAAGCTCGCACTACTCACGCCGCTATCGAAATACCGGCTCTTGCCAGCTTGATATTGACACACAAAATGGATGGTGAAATTCGTGGTTTAAATGAATTTGAAGGTGCCCATCCACCAGTGGCTGCGGTGTTCTGGTCCTTCAGAGTCATGGTTGGAGTAGGAACCTTGATGCTTATTGTATCTTGGTGGATGTTGATTCGTATTTTGCGTACAGGTAGCCTCGAAAAAATTCATCACCAAGTACTTTCATTGATGACATTCTCTGGTTGGGTCGCTGTGTTAGCGGGTTGGTATGTAACAGAGATAGGGCGCCAACCTTGGATTGTGTATGGTTTGATAAGATCAAAAGAAGTCGTAGCCGAACACCCAGAAGGAATTTTGTTAAGCACTCTCGTTTTATATTTGGCGGTCTACCTTTTTCTTTTGGTGTCTTATATCGGTACGCTACGTTACCTGTCAGGCAAGCCAGCTCAATCACTTTCTTTGTTACCTGACTATGACAATCATACCGAAAAGCAGGAGGTCGTTTGATGGAATCTAACCTGCCCATTATATTTGTTTTTATAATGGGTTTTGCCTTATTAATGTACGTAATACTCGACGGTTATGATCTTGGCATTGGCCTATTATTACCATTTGCCGACGATAATCATAAAGACATCATGATCGCTAGTATTGGGCCTTTCTGGGATGCCAATGAAACCTGGATAGTACTCGGTATCGGGGTTTTGTTGATTGCGTTTCCGCAGGCCCATGGTGAAATTCTAACCACGCTATACCTACCGGTAGTATTCATGTTGATAGGATTAATTTTGCGTGGGGTTGCTTTTGATTTTCGCGTCAAGGCAGGTGATAAGAAAAAACCAATGTGGAACAAGGCATTTTTTCTGGGTTCCGTCATTGCATCCTGTTCGCAAGGTTGGATGCTAGGACACTATATAACGGGTTTAAAAGGGGACGGCACTAGCCTGCTATTTGCGATGTTGATTTCGATTGCTTTGCCGGCGTTATATGTGTTGCTAGGGGCTGCTTGGTTGCTGATTAAAACTGAAGATGAATTATTCGAAAAAGCACTATGTTGGGCCAGAGCAGCGCTCTTCCCAATGGCATTTGGTTTGTTCCTCATCTCAATCGCGACACCTATTGTCAGTGATGTCATTGCAGAGCGATGGTTTGTCATGCCTAACCTAATTGGGTTGATTCCTATTCCTGTCTTTAGTCTCATTATCTTGGTGGTGGTTTACTGGCTATTGAAACCGTCCAACCCGCTGGTCAGAACGATTCCATGGACAGTATTTCTAAGCATTGCCCTCATTTGTATTCTTGCGGCCATGGGCCTAGCTTATAGTATTTACCCTGATATTATTATTGGCAGGATGACAATATGGGAAGCCGCATCGGATGAAAAATCATTGGAATTTGTTTTGGTTGGCCTCGTAATAACACTACCCATGATTTTAGGTTACACCGTGTTTGTCTATCGGGTATTTAGCGGTAAAGCGACTGAGCTGCGATATGATTAAGGGTCGCTAAATTCTAACTATATGAAATCTAACCTTGAGTGACTGCTCTGGTCATACGAGTTCAACTGATCGATGCAACCAACATGCGGAATTGGCTCTTCACCACTAGGAAAGAACACTAGTCGATTGACTCCGAATGTATTTATGATGTGAAACCATTACCTACTTACATATCCTATAAAAGGCCATTTTCACAGAGACAGTTCAGGCAATCGAAGTTTAAACTAGGGACATTTTACATATTCAGCAATCCGTAACATTAGAGCCAAAAACAGAAGAGGAACTCTCGTGGCCATAGATTTCGAAACCAATCGTGATGCCAACTTGATAGGTAGCCTCTGGATGGTTGCTGCAATGGCGACTTTTGCAGTCGAGGACGTATTTGTCAAAGCAGTTTCAGAAACGCTTCCCGTCGCACAAATTCTAATAATATTCGGCTTTGGTGGGGCCTTCTTGTTTGCTTGTGTCGCTCTCTTCAAGAAAGAACCCTTATTCAGTTCAGATGTTGTTTCTCGCCCGATGCGGTTTCGCGTACTCTTCGAGATTCTCGGCCGCTTGTTTTATGTACTGGCAATTACGCTAACTCCATTGTCATCAGCAACAGTGATTCTTCAGGCGACACCGATTGTCGTAGTGGCTGGAGCGGCATTGTTTTTTCGCGAAAAAGTGGGCAGGCGAAGGTGGGCAGCAATATTTGTGGGTCTGGTGGGTGTTGTTGTTATCATTCGCCCAGGAACTGATAGTTTTTCAATGCTTTCTGTTCTGGCAATTCTTGGAATGCTTGGTTTTGCTGGTCGTGATTTGGCCAGCCGTGCTGCTCCTTCTTCGCTCAGCACATCGATTCTAGGGTTGTACGGATTTCTGTCGGTTGTTGCCGCTGGTGCTCTTTTTTCAGTATGGGAAACCGAGCCATTTATTTTTCCTGATTTCAAAACTTCGCTCTACCTGTTAGGTGCCGTGTTGTCAGGTATTGTGGCCTATTCCAGTCTGATGAAAGCGATGCGTACCGGAGAGGTTTCAGCCGTAACTCCATTCAGATACACGCGATTGTTATTTGGTATTGCCTTCGGAGTTTTACTATTTGACGAACAGCTAGGTATTTCAATGTTGATTGGTTGTGGTCTGATTGTTGTCTCAGGTCTGTTCATCTTGTGGAGAGGTAAGCAAGCGGTAGCCCTGAAGTAGCCTGACAGTAAGCTATAACAACAGTTACTAACCGGATATATCTCGGTGAAAACTACCTTCCCAAAAGCGATCAGTACAATCGTCTTCCCTATTCGTCATGTGGGCTATGCCTTCGTTGATAATTTTCATAGACCAACTGATATTCATTAATCGATGGATGGGAATATCATTACCTGTTTATAATTTAGTTAGACCAAGTCTGAAATAGCCGCTCCAGTACCGAAGGCAAGGAGCCGAGGCTGCGCCCACCGAGAGGATTTGGTCGGAAAGATTTGTGGTGCGTCTATAGGCGATATAACCACTTACCAGCATCAGGACGAGATAAATGAGGAACGTCATCGTCACCCCAATGTTGTCTCCTATCGTTTGGTTGTTCTCCCTTTGCACTTTTTACAGCTTAGTTATACGTTATTGTTCAGCATCGACTCGTAAGGATTTCACCTCACTCCAAAACTCAAAAAGGGCTCCCACAGGAGCCCTTTCGAATTGCTGAGTTCGTTTAACACACTCTTTAGCGATTGATATGCTGGTATTCGCTTGCATCGTCAGTGGCAAGGCTCACAACTATGATCGCAATCCAGGCAGCGATGAAGCCAGGAATGATCGAGTAGACGCCCGGACCACCCATGAACTCGCCACCCCAACCTAGTGAAATCCAAATCATCACGGTCGCCGCTCCAACTACTAGGCCAGCAATGGCACCAGCGCCATTCGTGCGCGGCCACATCAGCGACAGCAAGATCAGCGGACCAAACGCAGCACCAAAGCCTGCCCAGGCATTACTGACCAGCCCCAGAACTTCAGAGTTCGGATCAGATGCGATAACCGCAGCAACCAGACCAACTAGAACCACACAAACCCGTCCAATATTCACACATTCGCGATCACTCGCTTCTTTGCGCAGGAACAGACGATAGAAGTCTTCAATCAGAGAGGACGAGGACACCAGAAGCTGACTGGAAATGGTACTCATGACCGCAGCCAACAGCGCGGCATAGAGGAAACCGGTAATCAACGGATGGAACAACAGGTCCGATAGGATAATAAAAATAGTTTCCGGATCTGCAATCTCCATACCGTTGCGCACAGCATAAGCTCGGCCAAAGATGCCCAAAGAAATGGCACCAATCAACGAAATAGCCATCCAGCCCATACCGATGTTGCGGGCTTTGGGGACCTCTTTGAGGGTACGAATGGCCATGAAACGAACGATGATGTGAGGCTGACCGAAATAACCCAGACCCCAGGTCACTGCGGAAAGCCATCCGATAAAGGTCAGCCCCTCTGTCCAAGACAACAGATTGGGGTCGACTTCATTCAGGGTCTGTACTGCCTGCGAATAGCCGTCGCCTCCGTCGCCAAAGAGCACAACCGCTGGCATAAGAACTAGCGCCAGCATCATGATGCAGCCCTGGACAAAGTCAGTCATGCTCACTGCCAGAAAACCACCAACAACCGTATATACCAGTACAACGCCCAGTGTGATGACGATACCCACGGCGTAGTCGCTCAGGCCACCGAAGTTGAAAATTCCTGCAAACGCACTTTCGAACAACTTACCACCAGCGACCAGACCGGACGCCGTATAGACAGCAAAAAAGATAACGATGACGATCGCCGACACTGTTCGCAAAGATAGCGCTTGGGTCGGGAAACGATTTGCTAGGAAGGACGGAATGGTGATGGCATTACCGTAATGGACCGTTTGTTCGCGAAGCCGGGGCGCAACAAGCGTCCAGTTAACGAACGCACCCACAAACAGGCCAATACCGATCCAGGCTGAGGCCAGACCGGATACATACAGTGCTCCCGGCAGACCCAGAAGCAACCATCCACTCATGTCGGAAGCGCCAGCCGAAAGAGCCGCCACTTTTGGACTGAGAGATCTCCCACCCAACATGTAATCTTCGGAGGATGACGTAGATGTACGCATAGCATAAACGCCGATAGCAATCATAAGCGCAAAATAACCAACTAGACTGATCCAAACACCAATAGCCATAAAACTTCTCCAATTCATTGGGCCGGGTTTAGACTCGACCGTTGGTCGCGTTTACCGTGTTGAACCCGATAGTCACGCGCTTCGTTGTTAAGTGTATCGAGGGTAAAGGGCCTATCTGGCAATGTCAATCCGCGACATTAAAGGGATTAAAGCCGAGTGGATTTGAGTAGAATTGGCTTTTACTAGTGGTCGATGTTCAATCGTTGGAGAATTTTCTGCGTGCTTTCAGAGGTTACACTTCGCTTATTATTGCAGAGTAATCTGCCAGCCCAACAAACCAATTTTAGATAATCAGTTATCCGAAATATATTAATTTGTATTTTTTAGTGTCTTTGATTGCCTGTCCTCTAGCGTCCCTATTGGCACATTATAAACCGCATAAAATACATTCTGTCCCCATTCTTATATCTACTTTTCATGATTTTATAAGTTCATATTTTTACTGATGACTAGTATATAGCATTGCTATTCAACACCTTCTATTAATAGGGTCTTAGCTGAAGTAAGCGCCCTAAATCAATAAAAAATCTAAACTCTAAAAAATATTTTGCACCAAACTAGTGCGACAATATTATTTTCTAGTCAGTAGTACTGATGTTGTCTATTATAAAGAAATGTGAAGGGTTCAATTGTGCTTAAAGAACAAGCACATAGAACGAGCATGCTTGCACCGCAGCTTACTGATAAAAGTATTCCCAAGAAATGAAATAATTCTCGGGTCAGGTGCAATGTAATTTCATTAATTAGGGTTAGTATGGATTAAGGGTGAACGGGGAACAACGATTTCACCAAAATTTATTTAAATCGATTCATTAGTCTTTATTACTGGGAGGAAAACAATGTCACCTGAAGAACTAGAAGCGGCGATTATTGCTGCCAATACAATAAACCTTGAGGTTTATTACTATTGGTGTACTGGGTTTATGATCCTGATTCATGCAGGATTCATGATGTACGAAATGGGCGCTTCGCGGGTCAAGCATACCCTGGCTGCGGGCACAAAGAACATATTGGCTTTTGCCTATATGATTCCTACTTTCTGGATGTTTGGCTGGTGGATCTACCTAGCCATGACAAATGGTTTTATACCTGACTTCGAAGCGGGCGCTGGTGGCGTACCCTGGGGAGAAAGCATGGGACCCAATTTAATGGATAATGCGACGGGTGTGTTCTGGGGTGCTTTTACCTTGTTTGCTTGTACCACTGCGTCAATCATGTCGGGTGCGGTAATTGAACGAATTCGTATGACAGCATTCATTATTTTAGCGGTTTTACTGGGTTCAGTAGTTTGGATTTTGGCGGCCTCTTGGGGTTGGCATTATCAAGGTTGGTTAGTCACTAGTTGGGGTTATCATGACTTCGGGGCTTCTGGTGTTGTGCATATTATTTCCGGCTTTTTTGCATTGGGTGTGTTAATTCACCTCGGGCCACGTATCGGCAAGTTCAATGCTGATGGTTCATCCAACGTGATTGTCGGGCACAGCCTGCCGATGACAATGGTGGGTCTAATGTTTATTGTTGCGGGTTTCTTTGGATTTCTAGCAGGCTGTTTAATATTCCCAGGTACACCTATTAGCTGGTCAGCAACCCAATGGGCGAACATCTATGGGATGCCAACAACTCTATCAACGATTACTTTTAACACATTAATGGCCGTTGCTGGTGGAATGATTGGTGCTTACACTAAAACACGCGACCCATTCTGGATGATGTCTGGTGCTCTGTGTGGTGTGATTTCAGTCGCTGCAGGTATGGACTTATACTATCCAGGACTTACATTTATTATCGCATTTGCTGGTGGTGTAACCGCTCCTATAATCGCTAGATTTATTGAAAGTAAAGGCATTGACGATCCAGTTGGGGCTGTTTCTGTGCATGGTTATTGCGGTATATTAGGTTTGTTGTTCGCCGGTATGTTCCTTGGTGGGTACCCACAGTTTTCGCCAGATATCCCTACCATTACTTTCATGGGCCAATTTAAAGGCGCAATAGTAATGGTATTGCTTGGCTTTATTCCTGGCTTTGCACTGGCATGGGCTCTTAAAAAGATGGGTATATTACGTGCTAGCGATGCTATTCAAGCAGCGGGAATGGACGTCGAGTTAGAAGCAGTTGCTTACCCTGAAGACATTAAAAGTATTTAATTGAGATAGGAGAAAAAAATGTTTGATTCAAGTCCAATAGAAAGCTGGGAAGGTGCAAGTGCAATTTTCTCATTCGGTGCCGGCAGCGGTATGACAATCTTTTTGTTTTGGTTAACCGTTGTATTGTGTATTGTACCCTTGTATTACACGCTAAAGACTGAAAACCGACACGAAGATAATCATAAGTAAATAGCGCTCAAGGTGTTAAAATTAAGCCTCGCTAGTTTTATAATAGCGGGGCTTTTTTATCAATAGCACTCAGTTTTTTAAAACTCACTACGTAGTATTGCGATGAATTATTTTCTTAAAATGAAACATTGGGAGCTGTTCCTGATGTTTGTAATTCCAACCGGTATGAGTTGGATTTTTGGGATGGATTTCGATGCATTGATAGTGGCAGCCATTGGCTTATTCATGCTGCTAGTGTTGTCATTGTGGATGTATTCTATAGCCACTTGGTGTAACTCAAAACTTCCCGAATCTCGCCAAAGCAGTAGTTCATTATTCTGTCTATCGCTGGTTATTCCGCTTGTCTATGTGCTGATGTACTTTTTCTTTTATCTGCCCTTAGTGCAAGCCGATGGTGCACCCGCTAAACCGCCATTGTGGTTGTTGCCGATGCATATGTTATCGATGCTCAGTTTATTTTATAGCTTTTGGTTTACCTCAAATAAATTTAAATCTTTACTCGATAATGAAGATTCAGGTTTCATGATTTTCAGCAGTACTTTCTTTCTGCTGTTTATATTCCCATTGGGTGTGTGGATAATTCAACCCAACGTTAATAAGCTTTTCCATAAACTGGCGGCATCTGATCGAACTACCGAATAAATGAATACCCGATTTATGAATGAATAGAATAAACAGGACTTCCCTATTTTACTTGGCCTTTTTCTAGGGACGTTAAATAGGTTACTCAAGATAATTTTGTTACAACTTTACCCATGAATTTATGTAATTTGCCAACTCCTGTGGCTTTTCCAACGGTAACATATGGCCAGAACCCGACGTATTAATAACCGACAACTGTGGGCCTAAAACCTTTAGCTCATTAAACCATTGTGAACTCACTCGTCGATCATCATCGCTATAATAAAAATGAGTATGAAATAAGAATTGGCTTATAGCTGAAGAAAGATCCACTCTTTCTGATGTATATTGATACTGACTTATAAATTCATCTTCGCCAAGGTCACGCCCCATACCCAATATTAAATCGATAAGCCGATCTGTCTGCTTCTTAGAGTCTAACAAGTCAGCGGCTTTCTTTCGGCTAAGACCTTTGTAAGCATATGTTTCAACTAACTTTAGAGTATCAACTCGTTGATTCATTTCATCTAAAGATAAGCTCGTAGGACTATTGGATATTACAAATAATTTTTCAACACGTTCAGGATATGACATTGAAAAATAGGTGGCTATATAACCTCCAAGCGAAAAGCCAATCAAGCTTACTTTTTCACTGCCAAAGGTATTGTTATAGTATTCAGCTAGCTCATCAAAGTTTTTGCCCCGTGGAATGTCCAAATAAACCAGCTCTAGTGAACTATCTAAATAAGGACGCAACTCTGTCCATAATTTCTCGTTACACATAGTGCCAGCAATTAAATATAACTTTTTAGACACAGCCTCTCCTCGCGTTATAACGTCTCCAGAAACCGGCAGTCTGACTTCTGGCGATTGTCATAGGCATGTTACAGCTCCTTTAGCATCCAAACATCACAACCATTATGGATCGTTCCTTCTAAAGGCTCATGTAAATGTTGGAACCCAAGCTTCTCGTAAAGTGAAATGGCTGAAGTCATACTTTTTAACGTATCGAGGTAGCATTTTTTATACCCTTTACTTTTCGCGTACTCTAAACAATCTTCAGTAAGTTTCTTACCAAGGCCTAGTCCTCGGCTTTCAGGGAGTAGAAATAACTTACGTAACTCACAGATCTCATTGCTACCATTAAATGGTGCAACGCCACTTCCCCCAACGATCTCACCCATTGCCGTAGCAACAAGATATTTGCTAGAACTAGCATCATTATAGTGCTTACTCATGGCTTCAACTTCAGGATCAGAAGGGCCAAAGCCTTCTCCAATAGCCCCGTACTCTTTACCGACCTTTTTAATAATTTCACAGATCATGGCATCATGATGCGGTTTGATCTCTTGAATTTCGTAACTCACTAATTATTCTCCTGATCTAGTTAGAGCACATAAAAAAAGGGGCGGTCCCCTTTTTTGCTTCGTAATCGATCGCTATGGTCTTTTACCGAATGTCCCAATAGTCTTTGTAGCTAAACTGAACTTCGTAACAAAAGTGTGGGTGTCTCAGTTATTTTATAGTTGATATGTACATCATTGAGTAACTTTCATCAGAGAAGAAAAAGACACTCTTTTTAAACAGCACACCAAGCGATTCACTGGGACTGCTGCTAGTCATCATGACTAGAAAAGGGAAGCGCAGTCTTTTTTTCTCTATTTTTTTTCACAGTAATAAACTGTGGTCTATCCCCTATTTTTTCTTAGAACTGAAATAAGGGATGTTCCCCTTATTTATGCGGGTGTCTATGATTATTTCGTGTGAACAACTATTTAACTAACAAATCTAATTGAATTTACATTCAATGTTTAAACAATGCGATGTAAAAATGCTTTTAAAGACTTCAGCTTCAAGTCGCTAATCTAATATACTCAATAAAAAGCACTGTTCGTGTTTAGTAAAATTTTCACAGAAGAGATCAATAATGGTAAAAATAACGCGTTTATTGGGCATAATATGTGGTGTGGTTTTATCTGGCTCAGCATTCGCTCAGCAAACAAAAACTCCACTTTCAGATAGTATTCAATCTTATGAATATCAGCTGGTAACTAAAGGAATTGATATTCCTTGGGGAATGGCTTGGTTAGACCAGAAGACCATACTGGTTTCTGATCGTAAGGGCGAATTAAGGATCATCAGTAATGGTAAGTTATTAAGCGAGAAGGTCACAGGTCTACCTGAACTTCGAGCACAAGGTCAAGGTGGCCTATTAGATGTCGCAGTTGATCCAGGTTATGCTCAAAACAATCTTATCTACTTTTCTTACTCTGGTTTAGAAGGCGTGGGTGAAGGTGCTCATACATCTGTAATGCGCGCTAAGTTACAAGGTTTTAAACTGACTGAGCAAACGGTTATTTTTGAGGGGGGGCCAAACACCACTAAAGGCCAACATTATGGTAGCCGCTTAACATTTGATAAAAATGGTTATTTGTATATTTCCAGCGGTGATAGAGGAAACCGTGATGTTAATCCGCAGCGTTTAGACCGAGACGCTGGTAAAATACACAGAATTAACAGCGACGGTAGTATCCCAGAAGATAATCCCTTTGTTGCGCAGACAAATGCCAACCCGTCTATTTATTCATATGGTCATCGAAACCCGCAGGGTATGGCAATGCATCCGATAACTGGCGATATATGGACTCACGAACATGGTCCTAAGGGGGGGGATGAAATCAATATTATCCAGCAAGGGGTGAATTATGGTTGGCCAGTGATCAGCTACGGGGTCAATTATAGCGGTTCGTCTTTTACTGATTTGACTGAAAAAGAAGGTATGCAACAGCCAGCTTGGACTTGGACTCCCTCAATCGCCCCATCTGGCATGACATTTGTTACTGGTGACATCTATCCAGACTGGAAAGGTAAAATCATTGTTGGCTCGTTGAAATTTGCTTACCTAGTCGCGTTAGAATTGGATGGAGATAAGGTGCTTAGCCAAGAAATCCTATTCCCAGGAATAGGCCGTGTGCGCAATGTTAAGCAAGGTGCTGATGGGTATATCTATGTGGCTACGGATGGGTCTGGGATATTCAAAATAGTACCAGTAAACTAATCCTAATGTTATTTCGCTATTAATAAGCCCATTATCTATGTTGATATGTGGGCTCTAATAAATAGAAAAAGTGATTAGTTAGAACTTACTTCTTTATTTATCTTTTCTTCATTCCACAAATAACCCACTGCCTTTTCATCTTGCTGAGTTTCTAAGGTTTTCGGAGTTGTGGTTTGCGATGGATCGTTTGAGCGAGTTTGTTTATTAATTTGGAAAATTTGCGAAGCATTTTCTAAATCTTTGGTATTAGTGATTGCAGTTATAGACTCACGATCTTTCAAGAATGATTTTATTTCGGCAACTATGGTTGAGAGCTCTATATCATTTTTGTTCATACCCATAATGAAGCGTGGTGACTCAAGATTACTCGCTCCACTGTCGGCAAAAATAGTTGAATTGACACGAGTCGTGATTATCCATGGTGTGATACTGCTTTTAACCAAAGTCTTTAAACCGAATTGAACAGCATAGCCAAGACCACTAATCTTAACATCTTCAATTATTTCTGTATTGGAGTTCAAAAGACCTTTAAAAAAACCACCTTCATCTTCATCAACACAAGATATAGTTTTAAATATTTCATTTTCTATTTCTTGTAGTGTTTTTGGCCCAAAAAGAGAAATATAAATACATTCTCCTTCGCCAATCACTGGTTCAATTTTTGTTTTAAATAAATGGGTTTTTCCTACTCCCCAATTCCCATCAATCATTACAGCGTATGGGGTCTTTTTTTTCTTTTAAGATAAGCCTCAATAGCACATTTGATGTTTTCTATGCTGGACATTTCAAGTTCTCATTTAGGTGCGTGCTATTGTTTCGCATAACGCTAACATAAAGGGGTGCACAGCGAGGTACGAGCGGAGCATCCCAGAGAGCGAAGCGATTCCATACGAGCTGTTTGTTATAACTGTGATGATTGATGTTGGCGATGAACTTAAAGGCTGAGGTTTTGCTTTTATGTTGGCTGGATACTATCGTGCTGACATTGCTTGCCAACAGCACTGATGTTGTTGTTTGTTGTAATTCCATTACCAAACTCCCTGCGTTTTAAATGCCTTTTAATTCCGCGAAGCTGTTGCACAATAACACTTTCGTTATTTAATATGAATCTTTTGTGACGATGCCTTTTATCTTTTGAAGTTATAACGCCTTGCTAAACTGCGTAGCAAGCTTGCGGACTATTTTGAACAAAAAGCGTGACAGTTTGCGGAGTCAGATTGCAGATTTTAGTTATACATTTTCTGCCTCAGTGTGCCTACATTTTGGAAATGTACTACATGCCCAAAATTCATTTCCAATGTTTTTACCTTTTTTTGCTACCTTTCTAATCATATCTGATGAACACTTTGGACACGTTTTTTTTTACCGCTGTTACTGTTTCAATCTCGGGCATTTCTATCGCTTCGCTAGGCTCGACCATTAAAGACGGCTCAAAACTACCCGGTAAGTAAGCAGACAATAATTGTTGTATTTCAGTGATTCGATATGTAGCTTTTGCAGTAACTTGGACGAGTCTTAAATCGGCAAATTCACATGCACTTGCAAGGAATGCATCACGCTCGTGACGCTTTTTTGAATTATGTGATTTGTCGTTTAATTCAATGACGCATAAAACTGAAAGATCATTTTTATCACACAGCAGATAGTCAAAGTGCTTCGCTGAAATTTTATTAAATAATCTTTGCCATTCACTTCGTGGCATTCCCTTCTCAGGGGTAATGACATCAGCTACACGAACTTTACCAAAAACTAGGGCATGCTCGCCTACTGCATGGCTTAGAACACCAAAAAATGAACGCTCCGCAGGACTAAAAAGATTGCCTCGTTTTTTATAGCGTAATTTACTAGTAGCTACACCTCGCTTCAAAAAGACACTGAATACTGTAGCTACTATTACAACAACAATAATTGTAGCGATTAAAATCCAATTCATGATAATTCCTTTTATGTAAAACAGTTTCTTAGAAGGACGACTGTAAAGTGCTTAATATACAAGCGTCCTTCTAGTGCTTTGATTGTTACTTCCATAGGGTCGATACTAATTGACTGACAGGGAGTAAGTTAATGAATGAGGAAGGTCGTGAAAATCATATCTGAAAAAATCACTTAGTCGTCCTGGCTGAGTATCAAATTGAATCATTTTATATACTTGGTATGTACATCATTGCGTAACTTTCATCAAAGAAGAAAAAGACATTCTTTTTGAGCAGCACACAAAGAGATCAAGTGGGACTGCTGTTAGTCATCATGACTAGAAAAGGGAAGCGTAATCTTATTTTCTCTATTATTTTTCACAGTAATAAACTGTGGTCTATTCCCTATTTTCTCTTAAAACTGAAACAAGGAATGTTCCCCCTGATTTGTGTGGGTGTCTATGATTGTGATTGATAACGCCTAAAGAAGCGGCAGTTTACTGTCCGCTTGCTTGCCTTGTTATGTGTCAGTCTGCTCACGTTGAAAGTACCTGGGTCATTTTCTTATAGTGCTCAGGATAGCCTGTAGCCTCAAACACTAACCTCAGACCATCCCGGAAATCATCATAGTTGAATTCTTTATAATCAAATATGTTTTGCCCAAGAGAATGAGACTCTCGATTTATATATCGACAGAACGCTTGATACCTATTATCTTGAAGCTCGGGCATCTGAATTACATTGCTAAAGTCAGCCTTTTGAACGAAATTAAAAAAATATTCAATTATATTTCGCATGCAGTTCGCGATTAGCGCTGGCGACTGACTTTGATCAGTTACTATTAGCCAGTAAGAGTGGTAATCATTTTGAATTTCTTCGTACTTCATATACGAAATACTACTTCCTTGGTCGTTCTTCGATAGCCGGAACAAATTCTGAGTATTCTTTCTTCTCTCATGATTCGTATCTGTTAACTCGTAGAAAAAATACAAGCTATGAGTTAGCACAAAAACCTGCTCAAAGTTGTTTGATCGAAAGAACTCTGTTTTTAGCATCTGTCCGATATTGAATACAAAGATATGGGAAAGGCTAGATATCGGGTCATCAATAATCGCAACTCTCTTTTTCTTGGTTTCTGTTGCGGATTTTTTACCTCTGCAAAGCTCGCAAAAATATAGAAAGCTAATAATCATCTTTTCTCCCTCGCTAAGAGACAGAAACTCTGCTTCCTTTGCTTCTGTCCGAACTATCTTATAGAGGTGGTCATAATGTTTCTCAATAGAAAAGTCTGTAATCCCTAGATTCACCAATCCATTATTGATACTAACAATTGCAGCATCAATATTTACTGTTGATTTTTGGAGTGCGGAAGTTTTAACCCGATTTATTTTTATATCGTCTTCAACCTTATTTTTTCTGGCTTTGGCCTCCAAAAATGTCTTGTCAGCCTTTTCTTTTTCACCTAGCCATGGAGATATGGTTTGATCATAATCCCATCTCATTAAACTCCAGAAGTCATTCTTTAATTTGGCTATCTCTGTAGCAACGTTATTAAGTCGCATGTTATGAGTGGATATGTCAGTGTTAATCCCTGAGATTAATTCATTAAATGCCTGTAGAGAAGCCGCAGTGCTTGCTAAGGATAGCGACAGGCTTGGTGTGGCAACCTTCTTTTTTATGGCATCTAGATTACTAGATATATTCTTTTCTAAAGTTCTATGTTTTTGTGATAGTTCTGAATATCGGTCCTTCGCAAAAGGATTACCCTTGTATACATCCAGAGACAGCAAGTTGTTGGCTAAATTTTCGTATTTCGAGAGATGATTTGAAATCAGAGTAAGTGACTCATCAAAAGACTCATCGAAATAGTTGGATATTTCCAATGCAAGATCGTTGGTTATAGTTTTCTCTTGGCAAAACGGACATTCTAATGATTCTCCGACTCCAACTTCATCTATATAGTTAAGACCTCGTCTAACCCAGTCAGAGTTGTTAAGTTTTTCTATAAGTGAAGAGATAGGGCTGTCTGAGCTGCCCACCACAATATCGCTATAGATGTTATGCGACTCAATACCCTCAGAATCAAATTGCACTGTTTGAAGTAGATCATATGGTTGAGCAGAGTCGCCCTGTATTGCTTCAACATCCTTTTTAATTGTTTCTATACTTATACTTGGTTTGATTTCAGGACTTAATATGGCCGATAAATAATCAAATAGCGTTTCTTTTTTCCCTTTCAAGTTATCTAGGCAAAACTCTAGAACCCTATCTCCACCAGTATACTTTTTTCTTATTTCCCAAGTGGTTTCACATGCTCCATCTTTTAACCCATCTATGCGTTGCTTTTCATTGGTTATCACACGATTTTCAGCTTCTTCGGTTACAAGCAATCTATCTAATTCTGCTTCGGCTGCCTTGATCTTCTCCTCAACTTCTTTGTTTTCTTTCGAAAGGCTGAAAATTCCCTTGAGGCTATCAGTTTCATAGAAGTGGTCTTTAATGAATCTTTGGTTGTAAACAAGAATTTCTTCGTCAGCACCTACATCAACCGAACATCTATCGAACTCACTCCCATCTCTATCGTATAAATAGTTTGATATCGTGCTTTTCCCAGTCCCATTTAATCCATACACTAGATTTACTTTCTTATCCGTCTCAATGATTGCCTTACTTTTGTAGCTTGCAACCCCATCCATTTGAAGCTTGGATATCATTTACGTCATCTCCATTGGCACTATTTCGACAGGCCGTTTACGTTTGGTGATTCTCTCTGAGCCGCCCAGACTTAAATTTGCTTTTGGATTGATAATCCTAAGTTGAGCCATTTGATGATGATAGCTCTTGAAGTTATCTTTTATTGTTTGGTCAAGGAACTCTGTTTCAAACTGCTCATCCTGGGACGAACTAAGCATCTCTTTGGTGATTATCATGTTGTTTGCGGCAATGAATGTATTGACTAGAACCTGAAACGTTAGAGGTTTTTTATGATCTAAGTGGCTTTCATAGATGGCTATCTTTTCACCAGAAACTTCACATTCAACTTTTCCTTCTTCATCTGAATATTCGTTGAAGAATACTTCTTTAGTTTTAATAAGGTCAGCTCTTACAGTATTACGACATGCTTCAGCAAACTCTTGATAAAGTGATTTTCTTTTAGCTTTTACTGCTGTGATATAGGAAAAATCAGTTTTACTACCATCAGTTCTTTCTATCCAAAAGCAACTAGTTCCCATTTCTGTAGGGGCCTTATAAAACCTTTCAACACCGACACCTATTTTTTGTAATGCATCCGGATGTCTTTCAAGAACCGCCAGCAAAAGATCATGCTCTTCGCTTTCAATAGTTTTATTAGCACGATTGGAGTTGAGCATATCTTTAAAGAAGGCAAGAGCATCCTTTTGAAACTTGAACTCTTTAGGTCCAACAATTATCGGCTTTCTAGCCATACTCAATTCTCCGTTGGTGCTTAATTACATAACGCCCAGCTGTGTGGAGAGCGAAGCGATTCCATACGAGCTGTTTGTTATAACTGTGAATATTGCTATTGCCACTGAACTGGAAAACTGGGGTTATGCTTTTATTTTGACTGGATACTATCGCGCTGACATTGCTTGCCAAAGGCACTGATGATGTTTGTTGATGTGATTCCATTTCCAAACTCCCTGTTTCCTAAATGCCTTTTAATTTCTCGAAGCCGTTAAAGAATAACACCTTTGATATTTGATTTAAAACCCCTGTTGCTATGCCCCTAATTATTTGAAGTTATAACGACTACTTAAGCGGGAAAATATAGTTGACTAAAATGTTGAGCAGAGTGAAAACAGCCAACTGTATTTTTTCCGTTTGAAGTTCTTGTTAGCTGTGTTATTGACCAATAGAAAGCCAAAATAACCATATACAATATATCATGTCTTATCTGATCTTCGTATTCGTTGATTAGCAATACGTAACATTTTATTAAACTTAGGACATTCAAAATGATTTGGTGCTGGGCAGTTTACTGCATGCCGGAGCCCATCACGCATAGCGGTGAACTGGGTTATCTTTTTATCTAGTTCATCCGCTTTAGCTGAAAGTAATGGTCTGTTTATTTGTGAATGACCATCAGTAATAAACATTTCAAAAATTTCATCTAACGAAAAACCAGCCAATCGACCTAACGAAATTAAAGAAAGTAGATCTAGCACACCATTACCAAATACTCGGCGTAATCCATGCCGTCCGATAGATTTTATTAAACCTTTTTCTTCGTAGAATCTTAAGGTCGATGCTGGTAGTCCTGACAGTTTAACAACCTCACCAATATCTAATGTGTTATTTTTCATTTTAACCATTGACCTCAAGTTAACTTTAAGTGGCATCATAGCCAAAGCTATATATACCCACAAGCTAAACAACGCTTGTTTATATTAATTAACTTAATCAAAATTTAGGGAATCAACCATGAATGAAGAACTACTGTTATCAAATATTATTTTTAACTCAATTATTATCGGTATTGGTGCAACTCTAGTTATGGATTTTTTCGCATTATTTCAACAACGTTTTTTTGCGATTGTGCCACTTAATTATGCTCTAGTCGGTCGCTGGCTTATATATATGCGGAAAGGGGTTTTTCGTCATAAAAATATTCTACTTACTCAGCAAGTTCACATGGAATCAGTAGTCGGTTGGTTTTCACATTATGGTATAGGTGTAATATTTGCAGCAATAATAATTGGATTTACTGGTAATAATTGGTTAATTGAACCGACCATTACTCCTTCGATTGTATTTGGTATATTGACAGTTATCTTTCCTTACTTTCTTATGCAGCCATGTTTAGGATTCGGTATTGCCGCAGCAAAGACCCCAAAACCAAATGTAGCACGTATCCGAAGTTTAATGGCTCATACAGTATTTGGCTTAGGCCTATATTTATCAGCTTTAATAAATAGTTTAATTATTTAGTAAATAGATAATGAAACTTACCCTACCAGCTGATTAAAAACACGCCTAACAGTTTATTAGAAGGACACTTGTAAAGTGCCTGCTATACAGGCGTCCTTCTAGTTCTTTGATTGGTAATCCCATAGGGTCGATACTAAATGACTGACAGGGAGTAAATCAATGGACGAGAAAAGTCGTGAAAACTATCTCTGAAACAGATACTTAGTCGTCTTGACTCTGCATCCAATTGAATTATCTATTTATACTTAGCGTGTATGTCATTGCGAGACTTTCATCCGAGTAAACAAGGACACTCTTTAAGGCAGTGCTTTAAAAGTCAGTTTCTGGCTAATTGTCAGCGTTTATTAATAGCTATCAGCAAGGTGTTATGAGTTTTATTCAATACCTCGCTATAAATCTAAAAGTTGCACCTACAACTTAAAGTGCAGTTTTAAAGCCGGGTGTCAGAAGTCAGGGAGTTTTACCAATAGCATTTCAGTATCCTAGTGCGATAGGGAAAGACCTCTCTCGTTCATCGGTGTAAAATTTGTCTCTTGAAAACCTACCGAGAAAATCATTTCTACTAACTCACCCATGCGTATCAATAAATACATCTGTGAAAGTGGTATCTGCTCTAGAAAGGCTGCGGATGCCTATGTTAAGCGGGGTGTTGTATTTATTGACGGCAAACAGGCGATGCTGGGCGATAAAGTATCTGCTGGTGATAAGGTCACTGTGGATGGTTTGGCAATTGAACCACTGGCGACTGACAAAGTTATTTTTATTGCGTTGAATAAACCCGTTGGAGTCGTGTGTACCGCTGAAAGTACTGAAAAACGAAATATAGTTGATTTTGTTGGCCACAGTTCGAGAATATTTCCAGTGGGGAGACTCGACAAGGACTCTCAAGGATTAATATTTTTAACCAATAGGTGCGACCTGGTAAACAAAATTGTGGGGGCTGATAGCCTCCATGAAAAGGAATATCGGGTCATTGTGGATAAAGAAGTAACCGAAGACTTTATTGCCAGTATTAGCAGCGGCGTTCCTATGTTGGGTGTTGTCACGAAAGAATGTAGGGCGGTTAAAGTGTCTCAATTTGTTTTCAGCATCACCTTAGTTCAGGGGCTTAACCGGCAGATTCGTCGTATGTGTAAGCACTATAATTATTCTGTAGAAAAGCTTGAGCGCGTTCGAATCATGCATATAAACTTGAACGGGCTGGCATTGGGTCAGTGGCGACAGTTGGCTGAAGATGAGTTAGCGGAATTGGTTCAAGTGTTAGAAAAAGAACCATCAGCTTAGGGTATGGGTATGGGTTTGGGCATAACAGCAAGTAGAGTGGCAAAGCGCAGCGCCTTCCACCAGCGGGACTTAAATTAATGAGGATAAACGCCGAAAGGGAACTTCGTCCTTTCCGGCCGGCGCAAAGCCTATTAAAGCCCGAGTCTCACTTTTCACTATGCTAATGCGATTTAGAAAAACTTGATCCCACAGTTATGATTTCACACCCTCTAATAGGCCAAATTAGTTAGAATGGCAGTCACAACAGTCATTAATAAGAGTCTCCTGTGGATTACGAATTTAAAAATAACTACTTAGGGCTTCCCGCGGCAAGGTTTTCAATGGGGCATGAAGCTTTTGGTCAGTGGTTTACTGAAGACCTGTCGAATGACGTTATTCTAGTCGATAAGATATTAGTCTGTATTTTCGAGATCGAAAGTAAGGCTATCGTTAGGAAAACCTTCATCGGCAAAACCTTTGAATTAACGATTGATTTAGAACAAGCCTCTGTTCGCGCCTTGTCGTTAGATTATGATTCGGATCAAGAGCTTGAAGATGACATGGAGTTATTTGACCAGGAACAAATGTCTGACTGTGGCTTAACAGACTTCAAAGCAACGCTTGTTTCCTGGCGGGAATTTATTGCTTGAGTCATTTTTAACTGAGTCCACTTCAAACCTTTAGTTTAGGTTTGACTGTGCCTTTTCTAACCCAGAATCAAGTTCCCAGGTAGTGCACTTTTAACTTGAATACTGGGGTATGAGCTGAGGTGAGGCTTGATTTGTGACGTATTATATTTTGGGGTCAGTAGTAAATGAGAGCAATTCCTATATTCCACCGCCCCCCTTTCGCTTAGGCAAGCGTCTCACATAAGTCATTAATTGAACCTGTCAAAACGGCACTGAAGCACTCGACCTTTTTGAATTCTTTAACTCCATCTTCAACACTTGATTGATTATAAATAGAGTCTATATTTTAGGGTACTTAGCTTGGCTGGCTCAAAATTAATCGGGCGGTGGTTTCTGCCGCTTCCAGGGCGCCCTCGATGAATCCACCAGAGTGCGATGCGGTTTCCGTCGATGAAAAGTAAATCCCCCTGCCGCTCATTACTTTTATATTATCCGTTAATCCATAGGTTGGGTGATGACCTGTCAAGGCATCGGCTTGAGTGGCGGTAAATGATTCTAACGCCCAGTCCTGGAAAAAAATATCAACCGGATTAGCCGCATGAGGGCCGAATAGTCGTTCAAGTTGTTTAATGGCGCTTTCAATCAGAACAGATGACTCACGTTCAGAAGAATGTGCAGGGAGGCCCACAAACCCAAATAGAGCGCCACACGTTAAGTTCAGTGGAGAAGCGTCATGGATTTCCATCAAGGGCCCTTGGCGACTAATAGCGTCACCAGACAACCCCATTTCACGCCAGAAGGGTTTGTCGTATATGGCGGTCAACTTACCGTGGCCTGCCATCCAAGTTGGAATGGATTTCAATGATTGAATAACATCGCTCGGTAATTTTGGTTGAAAGCTAATAGAAGTAGCTGCGAGTCTTGGCGGTACACAAAAGACTATTTTTTTTGCTTGGAATTGAATCGTGTTTTGATATGTTTCAACTGTCGCAATAATTGTATCACCATGTGTTTTAACACCCATTAATTGATGAGATTCAAGAACTGATGATTCGGGTAGGCTATCCTTCAGTCGGTTAATGATCCGTTGCATTCCACCATCAATCCGCAGTGAACCAGCCATGGTTGAATAGTCATAGTCACGTCGAACGAGTCCCTGATCATCTTCATAAACAAGATTGCCTGTGCTGTATTGCTCAAATACTTCAATGTTCATCGATTCAAGCAGATTTTTTATCAGCGGCTGTCCAGGCCAAATCCAGGAAGGGCCCATATCAAAATAGGCAGAATCGGTATTATTTTTGGCTGAAGCAACGGAATACATTCGACCACCAGAACGACTGCGAGCTTCAACGACTTGCACGTCAATATCCCTATTAATCAATTGCGTTGCCAGCGCTAAGCCACTTAAACCCGCGCCAACAATTAGAACCTCTGAACTGTGTTTTTGTACCGTCATAAAATGATTATAAATAACATATAAAGAATAATAGCCTTATTTGAGGCGTTAAATTTAACTACAAATCGACATTATTAACAGAAATGGCATAATCTATTTTTAAGTTTAGGCTAAATTATTATGTCATTCGGCCAACCTTAGAAACAGATTAACGCCTCGGTCTAGCCTATTGCAAACCCTAATGGGATTAATCGATTTAATTGACAATTAAAATAAAGAGGAAGCCTTTGAATACTACTGATGAAATTCAACATGTATTAGACGTAAGTCGGTTTGCAGTCATGGCTACTCAACAAGAAGGACAACCCCATGCCAGTTTGATGGCTTTCACACCCATGAATGGTATTCGCGATCTTATCATTGCCACCTATCGAACAACGCTCAAGTATAGCAACCTGTCAAAGGACGGGCGTGTAGCGGTGTTAATTAATAATTATATAGCCACAGGGCCATCTAAATATCGAGACCTTGTCATTACGGCACACGGTATTGCCACTGAAGTAACAGACGATGATCGTGATAGGGTGAAGCGGGTTTATCTCGCGAGGCATCCTGACTTCAATGATTTCTTGGCCTCATCAGACTGTGCTTTATTGCGTGTCGTCGTCAGCACCTATGAAGTGGTTGGCAGTACTGAAGATGTGCAATGGCACAAGGTAGATGATGACACTCAGCAACTTTGACTTAACCAACTAACCTAGAGAAAATTCATTCATCTGCAATACACTAACGATGCTTATTCACTTTTTGAGCTACAAATATAGTGTGACGACTGCCTTTGCCCGGACGCGCTCTCACAATGTGCTCTTGAACATTAAATCCCGTTTTTTTAAGCCTTTTAGTGAATATCGGATTAGCGCTAGCCGACCAGATTGCAACTATGCCTTCGGGCCTGAGCTTGTCATATATGTTTTTTAAACCTATCGCCGAGTAAAGCCATTCATTATCAGAATGAGTCATTGCCTCGGGACCATTATCAACATCGAGCAGAATTGCATCGAATTGATCGTCCTGCGGCTTGGCTGAATTTCGTTTTAATAGATCGGCGACATCGCCCAAATGAATTTGCGTACGATCATCATCTATCGGTCGTCCCGCACATTGCCCCAAAGACCCTCGATTCCATTCTACTACTGCGGGCACTAGCTCTGCTACTGTCACCTTAGCCGATACTCCAACTGTTTTGAGCACTGCCGCCAAGGTAAAACCCATACCAAGACCACCCACCAATACCCGGACATTCTCGATTGAACTTAGTCGGTTACAGCCAAACTTTGCCAGCTCATCTTCAGAGTGATGCATGCGGCTATTCATCAAATCACCGGGCACTCCGCCAATACGAATTGCAAAATCATCATTGCGCTGTAACAAAGTCAATTCAACTTTGCTACTGGGAATAATACTGCGCTCGATTGTTATCCAATGATCCATAGAGCTCTTAAAACTATATCGAATTTTATTTTAGCCAGCTGTATTCATAACCCTGATGAACGCCAGAACACGACTAGTGGTAAGTCGGCGTTACATCAATTGGTGTCATTACCGGGACTGGTGAAGGACCGGGAAACTGGCCAACGTGAATAGCGCTAAATGAAAGCACTACTCTTTTGTTGAGCCAGCTTGCCTGCTTAAAAACTAAATAGCCGTCTTACGTAAATGGTTAATTAGATCGATCTGGGTAATCAAACCATAAAATGTATCACTGTCGGCGACAATGGCTATTTTGTCTTGCTTGAACAAGGGCAATATTGCATCGATGTCTGCGCTGGGTGGCACAACATCAAGATCAGTTACCATTACTTCTGCTACTTTTTTCTTAAAGTTTTCTTTGTGGCCATAAATGCTCAACAAAATATCTGATTCATCGATGAGCCCAACCACTTTGCCATTATCCATGACAGGCAGTTGTGAAACATCGAACATTCGCATCCGTTTGTAGGTTGTAATCAAGTTATCTTCAGACGTTACGGTAACGATATCGCCAGTATCTGCAGGGCGTGCAATTAAGTCTCTTAAATCACCAAATAGCTCTCGACTCAGTAATCCCTGATCGGCTAGCCAAGCATCATTAAATGACTTTGATAAATATTTATTACCGGTATCACAAACAAATGTTACAACTCGCTTTGGCGTGGTTTGCTCTTGGCAATACTTAAGCGCAGCTGCCAACAATGTGCCAACAGATGAACCACCAATGACGCCTTCTTTCATAAGCAATTCTCTTTGCAGCTGAAACGCTTCTTTATCGCTAATTGCGTAAGCTTTATGTACTAGATCTAAATCACAAATCGACGGTACGAAGTCTTCCCCTATACCTTCCACTAACCAAGAGCCAGCTTCTGTCATTCGGCCACTATTGACCATCTCAGTCAGAATTGAACCAACGGGGTCAGCCAATATCATTTCGCAATTGGGTGCATGCTTTTTAAAAAATCGTCCCAGCCCTGTTATTGTGCCACTTGAACCCACGCCAACAACCATGGCATCAATCTTACCTTCCATCTGAGCCAATATTTCTGGCCCAGTTTGAGTCTCGTGTGTGAGTGGATTATTGGGGTTTGAAAACTGATCAATATAAAAAGAATTAGGGATCTCACGAGCCAGTCGTGCCGCATAGTCCTGATAGTATTCTGGGTGCCCTTTTTGTACATCTGATCGCGTTATTCGAACATCGGCCCCCATGGCACGTATATGCCTGATTTTTTCTGGACTCATCTTGTCTGGAATAACCAGAACAAGTTTATAACCTTTTTGTGCCGCAACCAGTCCCAACCCGAGGCCAGTATTACCAGCAGTGGCTTCGATAATAGTACCGCCGGGTTTTATTTTGCCCTCCTTTTCCGCCGCATCAATCATGGTGACTGCAATGCGATCCTTAATTGATCCACCTGGATTTTGATTTTCCATCTTGACAAAGAGCTCACAAGGACCTGTATCAAAATGGTTTAATTTCAACATTGGCGTATTGCCAATCATTTCAAGTACGGAGTTAGCAATTGTCATTTGACGACTTTCCAATCAAAAAGGTAATGCTAGCATGAAGTGAGGTAGAACGAATAAAACAATACTCACAAATCCATTTTTCGTGTTCAGTGAGCACAGAGTAACAAAAGGCTTAGAACAGCTCTATGATTGTAAATGAGCGGCGCGTTTGCATCCCTAACATTACTAGAAGGCCAAGCTCAAACTATCCACTTAATTCGAATATTACTGTCTATTTTTATGTCTGAAGAGAACAGCATTGACTGGCGTATTTTATCCAAAGAAAATGCATTGTGAGCCGTTGTAATAGGCAAAAAATGATACCATTAGTAAAGCTAAAGAAGACGACTGCTGAAACAAGATGAATTGCAGGGTCAAAATCCGGAACACATGCCGAACGAAGAACTCGCTTCAGCAATTTAAACAATTTAGAGAATAGCAATGACACGTAAAACTCGCCCGCTTATCGACTTATTAGTCAGCATTGTCATTCCTTCTGTTGTCTTGATGAAATTCAGCGACGAAACTGATTTGGGAGCCGTGGGGGCTTTAATTGTCGCGCTAGCATTTCCCATAGTCTGGGGCTTATACGAGCTCATCCGATATAGGGTGACTAACTACATCGCCTTGCTGGGTTTAGTTAGCGTGATGCTGACGGGTGGCATCGGTCTGCTTCAGCTCGACTCGCAATGGATAGCCGTAAAAGAGGCGGCTATTCCCGGCATTATAGGCCTCGTAGTGTTAGCAACCGCTCAAATGCGCAAGCCGTTAATCAAAATTCTTTTATATAACCCGGTGATTCTGGATACGGATAAAATCAATCAGATCCTTCTCGACAAAGGCTACAGCCAGGCTTTTGATCGCAGTTTACTCAATGCTACCTATATGCTCAGTGGTACTTTTTTCTTCTCTTCTGTGATGAACTATATATTAGCTAAATGGATAGTCGCTAGTCCGTCAGGTAGCGTTGCCTTCAATGAAGAGCTAGGGCAATTAGCCTTGATCAGCTATCCAATGATAGCAATTCCATCCATGCTGATGATGCTCGCGATCTTCTACTTTCTCTGGCGTAGTATTCATGGATTCACAGGGCTACCTTTTGAGTCAATTCTTGCCCCAGCATTGCGCGGAGATAGTTAATCAATCAGCGCTCCTGCGCTTTTCCACACCGTTGGTTTACTTCCGGCTCAAGAACATTGGCATACTGATATTTTGAGCAGACGCTTCATCGCACTTAGCTGATGCCGCTCATTTTAGCTCTACATTCAAGTAGTGTGGCATCACGCCCTAACTTATAATGCTGTAGAGCCAAATGTGAAGGGTATTGGGCTAAATGAATCCAATGATTGTAGGTGGAATCAAGTATTCCAAATCAAATTCATACTCAAAGTTAAGGCAATGTTATAGCGCTTAAGGTCGGCCGAACATTGTTAAAATATACGGCTCAATACATGGCACTTTTTATGCCTCTTGTTGGTTATTTGGCAGAAAAAGTTGATCCCTATTTACAATTTCTCGGCTGAACAGGTTGATTTCAGCGTTAATTAGTCGCGGTCATATAGATCGTGTAGGCAGAGACTCCAAAATTAACATACGATTAGTAAACACTCTGATTATCGCGTTTTAATAACGCTAAACTTCATTCCGTACGAGCAAGAAACATGGACATATTGTGGATATTATTTGCTTTCGCCTGTGGCTTTGGCATCAAGCAATTGGGATTACCCCCGCTGATTGGCTATCTTGCCGCCGGGTTTATGTTAAATATGTATGGCGTCAGCATGACGCCCGGTTTAGAGGAAATCGCCAATATCGGCGTCACCCTAATGCTTTTCACAATCGGCCTCAAACTCAACGTTAAGGATTTACTGAAGCCTGAAATTTGGGCGGGTACCGTTGCCAATACCGGTCTTTGGACAATTCTATTCACCGGATTGGTTCTTTTCCTGAGCGCATTATCGGCACCCTATTTTACTGAACTGGACTTTAAATCAGCGGCATTACTGGCCTTTGCACTCAGCTTTTCTAGCACGGTTTGTGTCATCAAACTGCTTGAAGAAAGTGGTGAGATGAAGACTCGACACGGGCGTTTTTCAATTGGCATTCTGGTAATGCAGGATGTCATTGCGGTTATCTTTCTGGTGCTGGCGGAGGGTACTATTCCGTCTGTCTGGGCATTATTGTTACCTGCGTTGCTGCTCGCAAGACCTTTGTTTGGCAAAATATTAACGTTAAGTGGTCACGGTGAATTATTGGTGCTGTCAGGATTCATGTTCGCACTTGGTGCCTATGAATTATTTTATTTGGTCGATATCAAGGGAGATCTTGGTGCGCTGTTATTTGGCGCGCTGTTAAGCCAGCATGAAAAGGCGAGTGAACTCTCCAAGTCATTATTGGGTTTTAAAGACATTTTTCTAGTTGGTTTCTTTCTTTCTATCGGGCTGGTTGCCCTACCCGATACTTCGATGATGATCACTGCTGTATTACTAATACCGTTATTATTCATCAAGCTGGGGATGTTTTATTTCGCATTCGCCAGACTCAGACTTCGCGCTCGAACTGCCAGCTTATCCTCACTTTTACTCACAAACTACAGCGAATTCGGTTTGATCGTTATGATAGTAGGGGTTGAGATGGGTTTAATTGGAAAAGAATGGCTGGTTATATTAGCGCTGAGCATTTCTATCTCATTCGTTATAACCTGTGTCTACTATCATCAGGCTCACACGCTTTACACCCGTTTTAAAGATGTACTGCATCGGTTCGAACGTGATGAGCCTCTGATAGAAGATTTCTTTATACAACCGATTGGCGCTGAAATTCTAGTTATTGGAACTGGGCGCATCGGTCTAGGCAGCTATCATGCGCTGCATCGCGAACTCGGTGATTGTGTCTGGGGCATGGACTCGGATCATAATCGCATCGCCCAGCAACGCGAAGAAGGATTAAATGTATTTGCGGGTGATGGCGAGAGTGCTGATCTATGGGAAAAACTCAACGTATCTCGCATTGAACTGATATTAATAGCCACAGCGGCTACAGATGATGTGCGCAACATCACCGAACAGCTGAAGTTTGCGGGCTACGCTGGAAAAATTGCAGCAATAGCGCGGTTTGAAGACGATCGTGAAGCGCTACTAAGTTGTGGTATAGATAAAGTTTTCGATTTCTTTTCAGAAGTAGGCGTTGGTTTCGCAGAAGATAGCTTAGGATTGATCGATCGGAAAAGGCAGATTGATCCGTTATTTAAAAAGACTTCTGCGACTGATTAAGCCTTTCGTTAACACACAATTTTATGGTGAACATTAACAGCATGAGAGCCATTAAAAATAAATAATAAGCTAAGTGTCATTCGTATCGAACCTCAATTTGCAGATGGTATTGTACGGTGGGTTAGCACCGCCTTTGAAAGTTGTACGAGACCTTCCCCATCGCATGAGTATTTTCAGTTATCGGAAGGAAAAGTGACCATTACTGAAGAAAGATGTTTGATTTTAGTCAATGTCCTGCCAGCAGATGAAATATGAATTAACCACTTTAGAATACACAGCGCCATGAGCCAATTTCCCAGGTTCGATATATTCCATAATATAAGCATAAGCCTTATCAACCTGAGGGCGATCGCGGAACGTCATAATCACAAAATATTGCTGTTTTCGGTCATCATCTGTATCCATTGGGGTGTCTGATTGTCTTTGACCAATTGGGCCACTGGATTCGACGAGATGAAGCGCTTGCATTTGTTCTACAAAATGTCCATAGGAACACTTGAATGCCTGAATATCTTGTTCTGGTTTGAGATCAAACCAAGATAGCATGTGAAACATAAGTTATCCGTTGGGCGCAGGTTCTAAAGTTATTATTTCTTTGGATTCAAGATTTCGTAGTTTATTTTTTTCAATACGCAGTTTCGTTTGATGTTGTTTTCTTAAACTACAGGAACATTCAGATGATGATGGCTCTTGATAACTGACAACCGTGCCAGACTCTTTCGTCTCAGGGTTAGCGTAAGCGGCTCTTCCAACAAAGCTGAATGTGATGACTAAAAAGATCAGTATTCGCATTATGATAAATAACCCATTAAAGGATCAACACTATGTTGATTACCAGCAAGCTCCTTTTGGGCGAAATCGATGACAACAACCTCATGTTCGGTTAGTCGTTTCAATGCAATAAGATCTTCCATTGGCGCCATTGCTTCAAGATCTTCAAATTCATCCAAGTAAGCGGGATAGCGTTCGACTATGTAAGTCATAAATTGATTCCAGCTATAGGACTGATGCTGGTTAACATGACCCAGTCCTTCCTGGTGAAGCACTTTTTCGTCTCTAGCAACCAAGTTGTATTTTTTTAACAGTGGCTCAACCGATTTCGCAGCTACTCTTTCAATTCTAGCCAATAAGATGGTCTTCTCTTTTTCACTGAAATGTTCGGCAAGACCATAAAAATACGACTCTCCACTGATTTCTTCTTCGTAATAATCAAGGAGAGTCTTTAGGTATTTTGCGGACACAGACCTCTTATTTTTAACCATCTTCGTAAAATACTCGATCATATTTCATGCGATTGTCAGGATCTACTTCTGTGTCGAGTTCGCGAGCATAACGGTGCCCCGCAAAAACAGCTGCGGCAATAATTGCTGGTGCTTCACAGTCGCCAATGCGAGTGAGAGATTTAGGTTGATAGTCTGCTTTTTTATCGAGATTTTCGGCAATCTTTTGTTCTACCTCGCGAAACAAATCATCATCGGGTGTTCGCATAGTCACCGTGACGACGGCCTCCACACTAATGGGTTTCAAATTACCGGTGTATTTACATTCAATTTGTGCTTCTGTTCCGTTATACGAAACGAGCGCATGGGCTGTAATAATCTCTACTCCGACCTCTAGTAACCGGCGATTAATCTGGGCCTGTTCAGAGGTCATATTACCCCAACTGGAAACCATCGATTCAGGTGTAACGAGCGTGACAGGGAGACCTTTTTCTCTCAAAACTTCTGCGATGACACTGGCCATGTAGTAGTGATCATCATCATAAATTAAAGTAGGTCCGGACGGAAAATTTCCAGCCATTATGTCATCTGGCGTGTAAACCTGATCCGCCGGGCCAATCTCAGTCAGTGGCTGAGTGTTGTAGTTTCCCTGCCCATTGGCTTTCCATTTAGCACCAGTAGCGATCAAAATATGATCAGCCTCCATGGCCATCACATCATCGGCCGTCATTCTATTTTCCAAATATATATCAACATTTGGCATCTTCAGGATTTGATTCGTACGATAATCACGTACGCGACCCCATTCACTTAATCCGGGTAGTTGGCATTCACGGGAAACACGCCCACCAAGATGACTATCAGCTTCGGCTAGTAAAACATGGTAACCCCGGTTGCCAAGTGATCGGGTCGCTTCGAGACCCGAAGGGCCAGAACCGATTACCAACACAGTTGAATCCGATCCTTTAGGGTCTATTTTCTCTGGGTGCCATCCACGACGCCATTCTTCACCGATAGTCGGGTTTTGAGTACAACGCAAAGGTGTGGCTTTACTATCACCGACATAACAATTGTTACAGCCGATACATTCACGTATTTCATCAATGCGACCTTCTTCGATTTTCTTCGGTAGAAAAGGGTCAGCAATTGAGGGACGAGCTGCACCGATGAAGTCCACTATGCCTCGATTAATCTGCGATATCATGGTGTCGGGCGAGGTGAATCGACCGACCGTTACGACTGGTTTTGTTGTAATCGATTTGACATACGACATATAGGCTTCAAGTGAGGCTTCCTTAACAAATCGAGATACCCCCATCTCACGATGATAGTCATTGATATTGATATCCCAGAGGTCGGGTAATTCAGCAAGCATTTCAATCATTTCACGATGTTCGCCAATGATCGGGCTACCGCTGCCTTCACCACCTTCATCAGCTGAAAACCTGACTGCTACGGCACATTTATCACCGACTGCATCTTTGGTTTCTTCTATCAGCTCTCGTACCAATCTGACTCGATTTTCGAGAGATCCACCGTATTCATCGGTTCGATTATTGGTTTTAGACGATAAGAAATGAGAGAGTAAATAGTGATGTGTGGCATAAACGTAAACGATATCGAAACCGGCTGCTTTGGCACGTAATGCCGCTTCTCTATGCCAGCGTCGAAGTTCTCTGATGTCAGATTTATCCATCGCGCGTGTTTGATAAGGAATGCCGACTGCATTCGGCATGCTAGAGACATCCATCGCAACTTCATTTGTAAACAGATTGGCCGAACTCGACCCGCCGACCCAAAGTTCAGCGCCTGCCAGTCCGCCATGTTCGTGGACTTGGTCTGTCATTAATGTATGTGCTTTGATATCTCCCTGGTCCCACAATGAAGCATAGGGATGGGGTAAATCATCAGAAGCAGGATGAATAGAGCAATATTCTGTACAAACGACGCCCCAACCGCCTTCCGCTTTCATGCCACGCAGAGCGGCAACCATTCGTGGTCGAACCCAACCCAATCCAGTGCAGTGAGGCACTTGGTAAAATCTGTTTTTTGCAGTGACGGGGCCAATTTTTACTGGTTCAAAAAGGACGTCGTATCTTGGATCTCTACTCATAATTTTAACTAGTTCTTGTTTGGACTTGATGACTAAGAAAATAGAACTGATTGTGCTTTTTGTGACAGTTCGTGACAAAAATGGACCCTCCTTGGTCCAACAGATCTAACCTATATTATTATTTAAAAACCTGCTTTAATCATTTCAAACATTTCGTTTGAAGTAGTTTCAAATTCACTTTCCTGTGGAATCATAAATTTGCTCGTACCTAATATTTCAGAGACATTACGGGTCAGACCTAGTTCAGACAATCGTTCGTCAGAAACCTGAGCAATAGCTTTAGCATTCGAATGACCATAGCCTTCATCATTGATCATTATAAGCCCACGTTCGACACTAAGAAGTGAGTCGATGAGTTCATAAGCTAATTCAGGCTTAGGTGCTTGGGCGTGCAGCATTAAACCACATACCCAGGTTAGTGCCCCTTCTTTGGGTTTTGCAAATGCGACTGGGATGTCCTGTTGTTTGAGTTCTACGGCTGAACTATTCCAAGTCATGGCGGCGACGAGCTCTCCCGAGGCCAACGCCTGTTCGAGACTAGTTACGTCGTCGCTATACATTCTGATCAATGGCCTTTGTTGTCTCAGTAGAGCAGCTATCTTATCCATATTGTCTTTTTTAGCGATATCTTTGAAATCAATACCAGCATAAATTGCAGCAACCCACCAGGCGTCACCCGCTGATCCAAGACTACCTATTTGGCCTTTGTATCGTTCATCCCAGAGTAAGCTCCAAGATTGCTCTTCGCCTTGCCAATCAACCAGGTCGGTTCGATAGGTAATAGAAGTTTGCCCCCAATCCAGCGGAGCAAAGTAGGGGCTTCCGTCTACAACATTACCTTCCAGCTGCCAAAGCTCAGGAATAATATCCTTCCAGTTGGATAGTTTCGACGTATCCAATGGTTGAAATAATCCACTGGATATCCATCGTGGTATCTCGACATTACAGGGGTGCGCAACATCAACAATAAAACCAGCTCGCATTTTTGTGAAGGCTTCTTCTGACCCTCCAAATGTTGAAAAATTAGGCGGTTCGCCATACTTTTCGATATAGGTTGGATAATAAATTGGGTCATCCCAGCCCCCCCAAGTAAAGTAGGTCGGTTGATCTTGGGCGGCAGCAAATACGTTACCGCCAAGCATCGGTGTAGCGACCATGCTAACGCCGGCAGCAGCAAGGATTTTACTGAAGTTTCGACGCGACAGTTGACCTGTCTTGAGCCGATCAATTGCTTCATCGTGTGGGATATTATGTTTACTCATTTGTTCACTCCTTCCTCGTAAAATTGAGAACTTTTGTTTTAAAGCAACAGTGGTTGTCGATTTAATTGCAGCTGTATCGTTGACTTATATGTTGCCATAAAGATACTATCTGACTAGATAGTCAGTTACAAGTCCCTTAAAAATCGATAACCATGGTAAAATTGCCCAAATAAAACTGGGAATAATAATGCAAGCACTAAAAACGCAAACAGATAAACGAAAAGTTCGTGGCGAAGAGAGTCGCCGGCAAATTTTGCAAGCCGCAGTTGCCAACGTTGGTGAGCTCGGCCTGAGCAATATGACGTTGGATCGTGTTGCCGAGCGCGCTGGAACATCACGTGGGCTGGTTGTTTTTCACTTTAAATCGAAAAGTAATCTTCTTCAGGAAGTACTCACTTTTCTTGGCACTCAATATTCCAATGGTTGGAATGCTGCTTACCTTCATAAAGATTCCTCTAATATTGAAAAGCTTCTTCATTTGGTCGATTTTGATATCCAGTTTGCCTACGATAATCCGCAATATATTTCGGCCTGGCATGCTTTCTGGGGTGAGGCTAAAGGCAATATGCTATACCACAATTTTAGCTTCCCACGAGACGCGAACTATGGAGTTCAGCTCGAACAGTTAATCAACAGCTTGATTGAAGAAGGACAATACGACCCTAGCGAACTGGAAGGAATTAACCTGTCGTTGGGCGCAATGCTGTTCGGTATCTGGATTGAATCTCATCTTGATCATGATCCAGATGACTGTGAGCGATATAGAAAAGCAGTGCGTTTATTACTCTCAAAATTTCTACCTAAACATACCATTTTCGGATGATCTGAATATGACTGGATCGCTATGAAAGAATCATTTGAGGTAATTGGTCAACATTATGAATAATTCGGTGACCACAATAAAAGTAATAAAGGAAATCGCACGACCTTATAAAAGCTGGCGCAGCAGGTTGCGTGCTTTCTATAACCGCAGTGAAGCTTTCAAGGGATATACCCTCTTGTCCCCCACATTACTGGTGATGTTGTTCAGTATGTGTGTGCCCTTCGGACTCATGGTAGTAATGAGTTTCTGGACCCAGTCAGGCTACGAGTTTGACACCAGTTTTACGTTACTAAATTACGAAAAAATTGTTTCTACTCCAGTTTATTCACAACTTTTGATGCGGTCGCTCTGGATTTCAGCGGCCTGCACCCTTGCGACGGTGCTTATTGCTTATCCGATGGCTTATTACGTTGCTTTCCATGTTCATCGAAGAAAGATGATGTGGATTATTTTAATGACCTTGCCATTCTGGACAAGCTATTTGCTCAGAATATTTAGCTGGAAAGTTATTCTAGGATTTAACGGGGTAATTAACTCTGGATTGATGGGCATGGGTATCATTGATAAACCGCTTGAATTTCTCCTCTATAACCCGACAGCTGTCGTTATTACACTCACACATGCCTGGGTCGCTTTTGCTATTTTACCGATTTATATATCGTTGGAAAAAATAGATAAATCCTTATTAGAAGCTGCAACCGACTTGGGTGATGGTCCCATTGCGCGTTTTTTTAGAGTTACCTTACCGTTATCACTGCCTGGCGTAATAGCAGCAACCATTCTGATCTTTGTGCCAACCGTTGGTGACTATGTAACCCCAGCGCTGGTGGGTGGCCCTAATGGCCTTATGATTGCTAATCTAATTACTGCTCATTTTGGCATTATCAATAATTGGCCTGGTGGTTCTGCACTTGCAATAATAATGATGTTGGTGGTAGGTTTTATCGCCGCAATTTATATCGGGTTAACACGATTTGCAGTGAAAAACATTGAATGAACAATATTACACAAGTAATAAGTAATAAGTGATGAGTAATAAGATATGAAGAATGTCGCGTATATAAACAGACCCAATCGACCACTATTTATTTACGCTATATTATTTCTGATATTCCTCTATCTACCGATTTTATTTCTGCCCTTATTTTCGTTTAATGAAGCCATCTATATTGCATTTCCAATAGAGAATTGGACCCTGCAATGGTACCGCGATATGTTTAACAATGAGCCAATGATTGCCGCATTGCTTAACAGTATAAAAGTGGGTGTAGTGGCTTCTGTGGCTTCGACTTTTCTTGGAGTTTTTGGTGCGAAAGCGGTTACGCGTTATCACATTCCAGGAAGAGCACCAATCGTGTCCGTCATTATGGCACCGTTAGTTATCCCGGGTATCATTCTTGGTGTTGCATTGCTTATTTTGATTAATCGAATTGGAGTTCCCTTATCTCTTTACACGATTACTCTGGGGCATATTCTTGTTTGCGTGCCATTTTCAATGGCTACCCTGATGACACGATTCGAAGGGTTTGATAAATCTTTCGAAGAAGCATCTGCTGATCTTGGGGAAAATGCCTGGTGGACATTCTGGCGAGTCACAATACCCATCGTATTTCCAGGTATCGTGGCAAGCCTGTTACTGTGTTTTATTATTTCATTTGACGAATTCATTTTGGCGTTTTTTCTGGGTGGTACTGATCCGACGCTGCCGTTATTTATATGGGGTCAACTTAGATTCCCGAATAGATTGCCAAGTGTATTGGCACTGGCAACCTGTATTCTGGTGCTGTCACTTGTTGTTGTTGTCATTTCACAGTACTTGGTTAAACGTGAACCTGATTCGGATACACCTTAGAGTTTATAATATGACTACTGCTTCAAATTTTATCAGTATCGAAGGCGTCTCAAAAACATTTGGCAGTATTGTCGCTGTTGATAACGTCAATATTGAAATTTCGGCTGGTGAGTTTTTCTCATTGCTGGGACCTTCTGGTTGTGGCAAGACTACATTGCTACGAATGCTGGCTGGGTTTGAGTCACCTAGTTCGGGTGAGATTTATATTGATGGAAAGGCAATGTCCGAAATTCCACCACATCAGCGCCCTACCAATATGGTGTTTCAAAACTACGCGATTTTTCCCCATTTGGATGTTGCCAGTAATATTGCTTATGGCTTACGTAAAGACAAGCTAGGCAAGGTCGAACAAAACCGTCTGGTTAAAGAAGCGCTAGAAATGGTTAAGTTACCAGGATATGGCAAACGTCGTTCTAATGAACTTTCCGGTGGACAGTTGCAACGTGTTGCATTGGCGAGAGCATTAATCAAGCGTCCAAAGGTTTTGCTTTTAGATGAGCCCTTAGGTGCGCTAGATAAAAAATTACGCGAAAAAATGCAGTTTGAATTGCGAGAGTTACAGGAAACCGTCGGCATCACCTTTATCTTTGTCACACACGATCAGGAAGAAGCACTAACCTTGTCAGATCGTGTAGCCGTTATGGCGCGAGGCGATGTTTTGCAAATGGATTCACCAAAGCAACTTTATAATCACCCGGTTAATGTTGAAGTGGCTGATTTTATCGGGCAAATGAATTTCTTTGATGCTCGGGTAAATAGTTTACAGGGAGAATTTGCACATTTGGATACAGATGTTCTAGGGCAAATTAAACTATCCAATGAAGATAATCAATTACACCAAGATGATCAACTTATACTTGCTTTGCGTCCAGAAAAAATTCGCCTCATGAATGAAAGAACTGAGGTCGAAAATACAGTTAAAGGTAGGTTGAATACTTCGGCATATTTTGGCGATCGCAGTCATTATTATGTTTCTGTTGAGGGTATCGATAAACCGATTGCGGTTTCTGGACATGATTCGAAATTCACCAGTGATCATAATTTCGAGAGAGGAAGTGAAGTATGGCTGTCCTGGAACGAAAATTCGTTGATTGTTTTGCCGACTAATTAGCACTTTCTTAAATTGCAAAGCATGAATATCTGAGGACTTATCCTGAGGCTTTAAAAGTACAATCGTGGAATCTGAAGAGAAAACAAGTGCCTGGTATAGAGCTATCAAAAGGTGGCTGTTTACTGAGTATGAATTGCTGTTTGGGCAATAAGTTAGTAACCATCATCGGCTGTCTCGCCCCACAATAGAAGATGATCGCTAGTCCGTTTTTTTCAAACCTAGCATAATTAATCCTATTGCATTTGCATTTGCATTTGCATTTGCATTTGCATTTGCATTTGCATTACCAAGATGTCCATGAAGGCAAACATAACGTGTAGTGTCGAGCAATTACTGACACGGTTCCAATGCTAAGAAACCTTTAACAGAATCGATGATAAGGCTTATTTTAACATTGCGTCGTGGGTCGCCATTTGGAGCCTATCTGGATTCGTAGCTGTTGGGGGCAGCACAAACATAGAAGGTCTAAACCTGTTGTTCGGCGTGACTGGGAAAAGACCATGTAAATAATAGACCGCATAGTGCAAAACTCTTTGTATTGAATGGCTTGTAATTCATAACGTTTCTCCTGGTTTGCTTTATTTTAGATTAATCACGTATAAAACTGACTGACTGGTCATACAGTTTGTTGACATTAAATCAAGTCTCATTCAAACTTTTGTTAAAGGGATGACTTTGAAAAAGCACATTGAATCAATATTGCTGCATGGCGGCTCAGGTTTGAATATCCTTCAAGGGTAATCAGATCAATAACTTTAAATGGATATTAGGTAGGTATGACTATGACAAAGCAGAAGAAACTCAACAGAAATAATATTAAGCGACGAAGTATTCTTAAAATCGCCGCCGGTGTTGGTCTGGGTGGAATAGCATCAGGGGTAGCAGTTTTGATAAACGATAGTGAAAATACCGATATTAATGATGTGATTGTTGTCGGTGCTGGAATGGCGGGTCTTTACGCCGCTAAAATTCTAATTAATAAGGGTTATTCGGTCAAGGTTTTGGAAGCGTCAAACCGACATGGTGGGCGAGTCTATAGTCGTACTTTAGGGGATACTCGAATCGAAATGGGTGCTGAAGAACATTATTTGCCCGCTAATAACCCAGTTTATGATGCGATTGTCAGCGAGTACGGCACCGATGTCTATGTACCAACTTATGTCGGTGACGACATGCTGACTATGGATGGCAGTAAAACCTGCTGGGAAGAAACGGGTGATTGCGAAGAAGATGCCGATATTACTACTTTCTGGAAATACTGGTCTCGGTATGGCAATAAAAATATTCAAAAAGATTTTTCGATCACCATGGCAGATGATGTTCTTCAGCATGATAATGTTGACCGCAATCACCGAGCATATCACCTATATAATAATTCGATAGCAGGCTCAATATACGGCACCTCACTGGATAAAATTGGTATAGCTAGCCTTGCTCAGCAGGACGGGAACTGGACATTATCTGGTGAAGTCCGTGCTTTGAAACCCACTAACCTTGGTTACTCTGATGCACTGGATAAAGTATGGTGGAATGATGTCCTTGATTCGGTTCAGTTGAACCGCCCTGTAAAACAAATTGATATACGCAACGATATCGCCATTGTTACTGATGCGAAAGGTGATCAGCATCGCGCAAAAAAAGTGATCGTTACTGCTTCTATCGGTGTTTTACAAAGCGAATCGATTGAATTCCTGCCGGAGTTACCTGAAAAAACCATCGATGCCTATCGTAATATCGGCATGGGGCAAGGCATGAAAGTTGCTTTACGATTCGAAAAGCCATTTTGGGAAGAGAAGCTGGGCTATATGATAACCGATGGTTTAGTTTCTAGTTGTTGGAGTCCGAGCAGTTATAAAAAGGGTAGCAAAAATTCTATTATGATGTGTTATCCAATGGGTGACAATGGCGTTAAACTGACAGAAATGAGTGTTGCGGCAGGTGGTGGAGCGGCTGGTAACGAAAAAATCCTGAGTGAGATGCTAAAAGATCTTGATGGGTTATTTGATGGTGCAGCTAGTGCTTCTTATCAGGATGGATTAGTTCAGGATTGGAGTTCCGATCCGTACGTGCGAGGTAGCTATTCCTTTCCGATGCTGGAGACGTATAAATCAAGTGACGACAATAAAAGAAAACAGTTAGCGAAACCAGTGGGTGATCAATTATTTTTTGCCGGTGAGGGTTCTAATCATATTAATCCCGCCTGTGTACCGGGGGCCCTTCAGGAGGGTGAGCGGGCAGCAAAACAAATTGATGCGTTATTTAAGAAGACCATTGCGATCGGTTAGGTCTAATCGTTAACGCTAAATTTTATGGTAAACATTAACAGCAAGAGAGTAATTAAAAATGAATAATAAACTAGGTGTCATTCGTCTCGAACCTCAGGGCCCGAGTGGTATCGGACTAGTCGATATGGAGCTGGAGCAAGGTGACTTTCAATCGACATTGCCTGAGCAGCAGGTTCACGTCTATTTCGAAGACGAAAAGCTTGGGTTAAGTGTTGGTGTCTGGACGACCACAACGATGCAGGAGGCTTTCGGCCCTTACCCTGGTGATGAATTCATGTGGCTACTGGAAGGTCAGGCCAAAATGGTTGACGCGGATAAAAACGAAACGCTGGTTAAACCGGGAGAATCATTCTGTGTTCGAAATGGGATTCCTATCAGCTGGAAGCAGGAGGGGTTTTTACGCAAGTTTTACATCACCTTAGCGCAACCTAATACTCCGATGCCAGAAATAGGCAGTGCTGACGGTGGTGTGATGGTGTTGAATGCTGATCGGCTATCGGATGGATTAGTAAGGCTAGAACACACCGAACCGTTTATTATCAAAGCGGGGGACCCCACTCAGCGGGACTCTCCATTATTTACCAACGATAGTAACAATATGTTTGTTGGAATGTGGGATAGCACCGCATTTGAAAGTGAAATGAGGCCTTTCCCTTCGCATGAATTTGTTCAGTTGTTAGAAGGAGAAGTGAGCATTACCGAAGAAAATGGCGAGACACAACTATTTAAAGCAGGCGACGCATTCTTTATCCCCATGGGAACGGTTTGCCAATGGCGAGTCAAAGACACCATTAAAAAGTATTACGCCATTGTAGAGCCGGTCTAATAGAGTACGCGATCTTTCAGCAATTAATGCCATAAAGACAACAGATATTGAATCGATGTGTGAATCCATAGACTGACAATATAGTCAACTCTATGGGTTGTTTCTAGATCGATGTGATTGCTTGCTATCTTTCGATATAAGGCTCAACCACTGCCATACTTCGAGTGACCGACTTTTTTTCACCCACGGGTGCCACATAGTGGATGGCTGCTTCAAACTCCCTTTAGCCATGCTCTGAACAGTCAATTCTGATCATTTGGTTGTTTATAAATCTTAGCATTTCCGTTACTCGCCTATAGTGCCAGTTAGCTTGATTAAACTAGCCAACCATTGATAAGTAATATTGATAGAAAAAATCTGTTTTAATGTCGATACAAACTAATCGTTTACCTTAAAACACGTCTAGAATTCTTGGGGATTGAAATGAGCAACGATAGTAAGACTACAAAACCCTTATCAACAAATTTAGCCATACCTAAGGTTCAAATTGAGAACGATCGCTTCATCGTCACCGAATGGCGCTTTGCGTCCGGCGCTGAAACTGGATGGCACCGACATGCTTATGATTATATTGTTGTGCCACAAACTACTGGGCAGCTAAGCATTGAGTTAAATGATAGCAGCAAGATCATGTCTGACTTGGTCACTGGCCAATCCTATAACCGACAAGCCGGTGTAGAACACAATGTTATTAATGCCAATGATTTTGAATTTGTCTTTGTCGAGATCGAATTGAAATAGAATTCCCTCGAAGAAATTGATAAGGCAAGACTGATAATAATACGCGTTGACCAACCAACTATCGCCGTTGAGTCATCCCTATTAGAAATCTAGCCTTAATACCGTAATTACCGTGGATCAATCATGACTCTCGAAACTGCTGTCACATTGTTTTTTGCATTGGCCATTCTCGCTGCATTGCCCAGTACGAGTGTTATCACCGTCGTATCACGATCTATCACAGGTGGATTTGGGCATGGTATCGCAACGTCTATCGGCATAGTGGTGGCTGATATCTGTTTCATTAGTATCGCAATTCTTGGCTTATCGATTGTTGCCGAGGCGATGGGTGATCTGTTTTTATGGGTTAAAATTTGTGCAGGCATATATCTGATTTGGTTTGGTATCGGGTTATGGCGATCGATACCTACTGCGACTGCTGTCGATACTATTCAACAAAAATCTGTTATTTCAAGCTTTTTATGCGGCCTTTTTATTACGCTAGGAGACCAAAAAGCGATCTTATTTTATCTAGGATTTTTTCCGGCTTTCATTGATCTGGATAATGTCTCACAGACTGACATTGGCATTATCATCGTGATTACCATCGTCGCAGTCGGTGGAGTCAAAGTGGCCTATGCTTTTGCATCTAATCAAGCCAGTGCATTACTCAAGAATAAGGCAGCTAAAATTATGCTTAACCGATTGGCTGGTAGTGCTATGTTAGTAGCGGGTTGTTACATAATTTTTTCAGTATCTACAAATTTTCTTGATAGCGCTGTTCCATCATTTGCTGGGTCTCGATAACTGACTCACCTTCGGTTTGATCGTTAATCATTTGGCTCATTGTCGGTAGTTTTTCACGATCGGTAATCGCATCGGCTGACCAGAGTTTTGACCGCATAAATGCTTTTGCGCAATGTAGGTAGACGCTCGTTACCTTCACTTCAATGACAGTTTTTGGTGGGTTTTTCTCAGTCGAGAACAATGCAAGGTAATCATCTCGGGTTGTGACTGATGCATGCCCATTCACGCGTAGTGTTTCATTAACGCCAGGGATCATAAACAGGCAGCCAAGCTTAGCTGTCTCGATAATGTTAACCAAGCTATCGATGCGGTTATTGCCTTTCGAGTCAGGTAACAGTAACGTTTGCTTATCCAGTACCTTAGCAAAACCCGGTGTGCCACCTCTTGGTGAACTATCAAGATCACCGTTATGACCGACGCTGGAAATCACCACAAAAGGAGACAGCTCGACATAACGAATAGTGTGTTGCTCAAACGCGTTAAGTTCTTTGAGTACTGCCCGTCCTTTTGCAAAACCGTAGAGTGCTCTGAGTTCTTTTTCTGTACTTAATTTCATTGCTGGCTATCTTCTTAGTTTGGTGAATTTTGGTCAAACAATGATAGCAGAATGAGACAATGGTCTGTGCTTTCGTTAGCACCATCTCACTGATGTGACATTTGATTAGGTGTCGTTTGTATTTCTTTAGGTAGCTGATTCTTTGACGAACCAGCTCTAAATGGTTTTCAGCACTTCAATAAAGCTGCCTACTAACCAATTCGTTAAAACTTGTCTTTACTGTAAGGCAGAGCGACGCGTAACGGGCCCATCATCACTCAGGTGGGTCTCGGTTAATCCCCGATCAGTATGATTCATTCTCCATGACAGCATTTTTTGTGCATATTCCAATACCAGTGATTGGTATTCCACATTGTCAGCCAAATTAACAAACTCGCCAGGATCATTTATCAAGTCAAAAAATAACGGTGGCAAGGCGGTAAAGTGAACATATTTATAGAGCTTATCGCGAATCACACTGAGACTGCATTGATGAGCGGTCAGTCCAAGATAGCGCTCAACCGAATCATCTAACACCGACCGGAAATCATATTCCCAGTGCACTTGCTTGCGCCATGACGCGGGCTCAATACCACTTTGCAATATTGGCAGTAATGAATGCCCGTCACATTGCGAAGGTATGTCGCAACCCAGCCAATCTAGCATCGTTGGCATGATATCGACATTCTCGGTAAAAGTGTCGAACTGCTTGCCCCGACTCACGTCTGCATTGGCTCTGGGATCACGAATAATAAGGGGAATATGATATGACTGATCAAAATACCCTAACTTGCTGGTTAACCAGTGATCACCCATTTGCTCACCGTGATCGGAGGTTAATATAATCAGTGTTGATTCCCACTCGCCAGTTTCTTTCAATTGTTCAATGAGCCGTCCCAAGTTATCGTCAACTTCGCTCATCAAACCATAGTAGTGAGCTTTCGCCTGCTGTATTTCTTTCACCGATTCAGGGGCACCATAGGACGTTTGTTCAATACAGTATTTAAGGAACGGGTGCTGCTGCCCTTCCTCGCCAGCATTGTCACATCGAACTGGGTAAGCTTGCTCAGCAGGATCGCAAAACTGATGATAAGGCGCTGGTGCAACAAATGGCGGATGAGGACGTAATAGCGATAAGTGGGTTACCCAAGGCTGTCGTTGACCGCTAATCCATTCGATACATTTGTTTACCATAAAGTGGGTTTCATGATCTTCTGTTTTAATATTCAACGGCAGTAAACTTTCACCTCCATCTTTCCAGTCTAACCCAGCTTCTTTGTTGCCATATAAGCTCCACAACCGCTCGGGTATTTCATAGCCTTTAGTAATTAATGATTGAACCCAGTCCATCGAAACTTCTTCTTTGTAGGGGGTGTAACTTCCAATGCCAGGCAATGGCTCACAATACTGAGTCAGACGAGGATCTTTTGGATCGACTCCACGAGGATCAGGGGCCGTATCGGTATATCCAAATAATGATGGAGAATATCCAATCTTACGCATCTCCAGTGCCCAGTTATTTAATCGACTATCAACCGGTGTACCATTGTTAACACATCGATGGTTATGCAAATACATACCCGTATGTATCGATGTTCGGCTGGGTGCGCACGGCGTCGCCTGAGCAAAATGCTGTTTGAATAAAACCCCTTCTTTTGCAAGCGCATCCAAATTAGGCGTTTTCACAACGGGATGATCTAAGGCGGACAAGCATTCGCCACGCCATTGGTCGACTGTAATAAAAAGAATATTCATAAGGGCACTATAATTTTGAGATGGGGATGAATGTTAAGAATATATAAGCATTAGTCTATCGAGATCAAACAAAAAATAGTGATCGTCGTAATCGAACTAATCAATCTAAGGTAAGTACGAGGTCTAATATTTGTTGGGCATGGCCTTTCGCTTTAACCTTGTAATTAGCTTCAACCAAAACACCTTTCTTATCAATCACAAACGTCGAGCGTGCAATACCCATATATTTTTTACCCATAAATTGACGCTCGCCCCAAACACAATATTTTTCACAAAGCTCACCCGACGTATCGGCTAATAATTCGACTTTAAGGTCGTGCTTGGCAATAAATTTTAAATGCTTTTCACAGGTATCTTTGCTAACACCTAAAACAACTGTATCGGCAGCAGCAAACTCAGCAATAAGGGCCGTAAATTCATTGGCTTCAACCGTACAACCAGGGGTGTCATCCTTCGGATAAAAGTAAAGCACTACATGATGAGTACCCTTAAACTGAGATAAGCTCACTGCCTTATCACCCTGATTAGTCGTAGTAAAGTCTGGTGCCGTTTGGTTAATTTCTAACATAGAAAATCCTTCGTTTGAGTTAAGAGTCACTCGCTTTTTCTATAGCAAGCTAGGCTGCAATATTGTCTTCACATCATATCGTTTGGATTCATTCAAGGCTAGCATTTGACTCGACTAAGTAACTCAGTAATATGAATTTCTTATTTATGCTGTTGGTAACGGTCATGTCAAACAATAAGGTGCTCATACCACTTACTCAATCTCTACTGAGTCAGGAAATCTTCCCTCATATCGAAAAGTTCTTTGCTGCGAGTAACAATGATTTAACGCTGTTTTTTATCACTAAGCCCCCAACTGGTGCTGGCTTTGGCAAAATTGATGGTAGTACTGATTATGTTAATATGCCTGGCGATGGCTCAGCAAGACCGTCACTCCACCCGATCTATGCAACCCAGCAACAAGACAGTATCAAAGCTCACGTTGAAGCCGAATTAATACCGGTCACTAACAAGCTAAAAGAAGCTGGATATAACGTCACGTTGGTTGTTAGTTTTGATAAAAATCCGTTAGATGCCATTTTGAAAGTAATAAAGCAAAAGAAAATTGATTTGGTTGCAATGTCAACCAAAGCTCGGGTGGGGGTTACTCGATTCTTTTTTAACGATATTGCAAATCAGTTATCACAAAAATCAGATGTTCCCGTATTAATAACCCATCCTGCTGGAGACTAAATTTATTGGGTGAAATGACGGTATTCGACATTTTGTAGGATAAATGTTGCGACATCATTTTAACTCGCATTAATAATTATGACGTTTTGAATCACCCTCAATTCGGTATCGATCCGCTGAACCATTTTGATCATTATCAGTCAGATTGGCTGATTTCCTCTCTTCATAGGCATATTCAATGAGTAAAATCTCCTACCTGGTTGTATTACTTCTGACTGTTTTTAGCATACAGCTTTTTTCAATCAAAGCAGCTTCAGCAGAAAAAGCGATTCTTGCTGGTGGGTGCTTTTGGTGCATGGAGTCTGACTTCGAAAAGCTTGATGGTGTTAGCACAGTTGTGTCTGGCTTTACGGGTGGAAAAACACCCAATCCAACCTATCTTGGAAACCACGAAGGTCACTATGAAGCGGTTGAAATTACTTATGACGCTGATGTAGTTGATTATCAAGGCATCCTTAAACACTACTGGGTCAACATTGATCCCTTCGATGCCAAAGGCCAATTTTGTGATAAAGGCAGTAGTTACTTAAGCGCAGTATTTGTATCAAATGAAAAAGAAAGATTGCTAGCCGAACAGTCGAAACAAAAAGTCATTGAAATGTTTCCCACTGAGACTGTCGTTACTCCAATACTCGACTTTTCAGTTTTTTACCCTATTAAAGGTGCCGAAAGTTATCACCAGGATTTTTATAAAAATAATCCAATTCGTTATAATGCTTATCGCTGGAACTGTGGTCGTGATAAACGATTAAAGGCTATTTGGGGCAATCTAGTGACGACTCACTAGCATTCGGTTATTGGACCTCTATTTTTGTTAATCGCCGTCCAAACTGTCTGAGTTGATGTACTGAATTCTTCTACTCAAGAGTGGGATGATAAAAACAAAACACGCGATTAAAAATAGAATGCCCCCTAGCAAACTCAGTAAATCTCCTGCGCGAATACTGGATGATATAAAGAAAATGGCCGAAAAAATAAATAAAAGCCACCCACACAGTTCATAGCGACTCGATTTTGATCGGACTGATTTCATAATGAGGACCTATTAAATAAAATATTATATCCAATCTGGACTTGTAATTAAATTCACAATATAAAAATGAAATGATAGTGGTGACCTTACCTTCACTCGCATAGAATAGCCGACTACTAACAGGCCTCCCCTTTGACTTTATACAGCAAGATCGACTGCTATGAATAAAATTCACCACTGCCAATTAATCGGTACTGGCACTGCTGGACTTTGCTTTGTCATTGCGCTTATTAATAAAGTGAAGCAAACACCAGCGCCTAAAAAACTAAAATACCAAGCCTTACTGGATTCGCTGATAGCCATCGAAAGTAGCCACCAATCTGGCGGTGTATTGGATAGCTATCAAATTAACGCAAATACTGACGCCAATGAAATTGTTAGTTGCTTACTGGATGAAACGCCATTCAGCGATTTACGTGATCATTATTTACAACAGCCTGAAGCGCAGCAACCATTAATATCTTTACCCAAAGTGGGAGAATTAATGCTGAAGCCAACCGCCAGCATAATTACCTCATTGTTGGGCAATAGATTGATGCTCGATACAAAGGTCAAACATATAAAAATTAGCGATAATGAATTCAAAAGTTATGATATCAATAACCAGTTAATAGCACGCAGCCAAAAAATGGTTCTTTGTTGTGGGGGCAGAGAAGAGTTATTACAAGAACTTTCCCCTTGGCAACAAAAGACTGTTATGACAGAGCCATTATTGCGGATGAAAAGTGCCAGTTCACTGCCCCAGCAACGCGGTAGCATTTTAATTGTTGGTTCTTCACATAGTGGTTTCTCGGTGGCTTGGCGCTTCCTTAATGACCCCGTGTTTTCATCATATGCCAAGGGTCGAGACATCATCATTTTGCAAAGAAACCCCTTGATTAAACTTCGTTGTACTCCAGAATTTGCGCAGCAACATCAATTGCCTTTTGATGCCATCAACGATGTCTGTCCTTTTAATGGACTGGTTTACCGCAATGCAGGATTACGCAAAGACGCCAAGACGTTATATATCCAAATAAAACAAGGGACAGAAAAGCGCGTACGTCTCGAACCTCTGGCAGCACTTTCTGATGCCAAGCATCTAATGGATGACGCCGCACTTATTGTCCAGTGCACTGGGTTTCGAGCAAACTTACCCAAAATCAGCCTGAACGGTATTACTCAAAAGATAAAACAGCGTTCAAAGTTGGGTGAATTAAGTGATATCGAATCTGCAAAAGTCATACCTAACCTGTTTGCCCTAGGGTTGGGTATTCAGATTATTCCCGAAGGTGACTATCGTGGAGAAAAAAGCTTTAGCGGCAGTTCTGATGGTGTTTTACCTTACCCCAATGCTGTCGCGCCAGTCATTATCGATCAATTAATACAAGATTGATTTAGCAATGGTCCATTTTAGAATGACACTATCGCAACGAATTGGGTAAGATTTAAATTCGTCATACTATTTCAAAACTGCGCTAATTAAGGCCAGCCCATTGCAACAAAAAGTTGACGAATAATCATACCGAATAACGCCTTTGTGCTGGGGTGATTTAGGCATTGCCAGCTTTGGGTGTAGGCATTATTATTTATTATGGAATGAAAGGCCGTTTCACCTTGTTGACAGCCAAATGGTAACAATAGAATAGATTAAACTTTTCTGCAAAAATCGAGGTTATTCACATTTTAAATTTTACGATGCCCAATCCATGATCAAAATATGGTACGCCTGTGTCGCCCCCACCAACGAAAGATATGAACAACAAGTCCAATCGCAGTTATCAACCAGTGAACTCAGTCGATTAGATGGCATTAATAATAATCTAAAAAGGCATGAGTATTTATTAAGCAGAGCGCTCATGCGTCATGCTTTTAGTTGTCAATTTGAACGCCCTTCTTCTGAATGGCAGTTTATTGAACGATCCAATCTAGCACCACTAATAATTAATTTACCTAATAACTCTCATTTCAGTCTTAGTCATTCACACGGGAATATATGTCTTGCTATATCAAATGAACCCGTCGGCATCGATATTGAACAGGAAAAAATTCGACCAAATTTTTCTTTGTTAGCCAATGCGTTTATGAATCCAGAGGAGGTTCAACTATTTAATGAAAACCATGAGTCAGCCATGGAGACTTTTTATAAAATATGGTGCGCTAAAGAAGCGGCCTACAAAATGACGCCGACTGCTGCTCAAAATAAATTATTCCTGAAGCAAATTGACTATTTTGGTCTATTTGAGGGAAGCCACGAACAAAACTTAAGCCAAGGTTTGATCGAACAGTGCCATCTGGCTTTAATCACGCAGTTTAAACCTGAAAATATCAACCAACTGGATGCAAACACATTTGATGGAACCATTAAAATTAGATGGATTTAATTAAACGAGACATCAACATTGCACTTACTTTCTCCGAAAAACATCAAACACAGCTATAATAGGGTGAAATAGCAACATATAGGGCACTTGTTTGCACGATTAGTCTTGTACTGTTTGGCTTGCAGGTTATAATCGCGCGCCTTATCCATATTCGATATAAATGATGACTTCCAGTAGCCGCGCGAACCTTCGCAATATTGCCATAATCGCCCATGTTGATCATGGTAAAACCACTCTTGTTGACCAGTTACTCAGACAGTCTGGCACCTTGGATGCGCGTGCCGAATTACAAGAACGCATGATGGATTCTAACGATCTTGAAAAAGAACGTGGTATTACTATCCTTTCGAAGTGTACCGCCATTAACTGGATGCACGTCAAAGAAAATCAAGATTATCGAATTAATATCGTCGACACACCTGGGCATGCCGACTTCGGTGGTGAAGTCGAACGTGTATTGTCAATGGTTGACTCTGTTTTACTATTGGTTGATGCCGTTGATGGCCCTATGCCACAGACTCGTTTCGTCACCCAGAAGGCATTTGCAATGGGCTTCACACCCATTGTTGTTATCAATAAAATTGACCGCCCTGGCTCACGTCCTGACTGGGTTGTTGACCAAGTTTTTGATTTATTTGATCAACTTGGCGCAAATGACAAGCAACTCGACTTTCCTATTATTTATGCCTCGGCACTTAACGGATACGCATCGACTAATCATGAAGATCGTGATGGCGATATGACACCACTATTTGAATCGGTAATTGCCAATGTTGATGCACCTGAAGTAGAAGTAGACGGCCCATTTCAAATGCAAGTTTCAAGCCTCGACTACGATAGTTACAAAGGTGTTCTAGGCATAGGCCGAATCAAGCGTGGCACGATTAACCGCAATACACCCGTTAAGATCATTGGCGCAGATAACAAAATTCGTGAAGCTCGGATGATGCAAATTTTTGGTTTCAAAGGCCTTGAACGTATCGAAACAGAAACAGCCACAGCGGGCGATATAATTGTATTTTCTGGTATCGAGGAACTTTATATTTCTGATACCTTATGTGACCGTAATACCGTTGAAGCTATGCCACCACTTACCGTTGATGAGCCGACGGTTAACATGACCTTTAGCATTAACACCTCACCCTTCTCAGGCCAGGATGGTAAGTATCTGACCTCTCGTCAAATTGACGAACGCCTGCAACGCGAGTGTTTACACAATGTGGCTTTACGAGTTGAGCAACTTCAGGACTCAGACAAATTCCGCGTATCAGGCCGTGGTGAATTACACTTGGGTATTTTGATTGAAACTATGCGTCGGGAAGGCTTTGAGCTGTCAGTATCACGCGCTGAAGTAATTCTTAAAGAAATAGATGGTGTCATTTGTGAACCTTTCGAGCAATTGACAGTAGACACCGAAGATCAGTACCAAGGCGCGATTATGGAAGCTTTGGGCAGCCGTAAAGGCGATTTAAAAAACATGATGCCTGACGGAAAAGGTCGCGTCAGACTCGACTATGTCATTCCATCGCGAGGGTTAATTGGATTTCAAGCTGAATTCATGACTTTAAGTTCAGGTACCGGATTGCTGTATCACGTATTTGATGAATATGCTCCACGAGTTTCTGGCGAAATTGCACAACGTAAAAATGGTGTTTTGATAGCAACCGCTACCGGTAAGGCCCTAGCCTATGCACTATTCAACTTGCAAGAACGCGGTAGGTTGATGATTGGACACGCCGAAGCAGTTTACGAAGGCATGGTAGTTGGCATTCATTCACGAGCTAACGACTTGGGCGTTAACCCTTTAAAAGGTAAACAACTTAACAATATCCGTGCAGCGGGTACTGATGAAAACTTAATCCTTGTAAAGCCAATTCGATATACTCTAGAGCAAGCTCTGGAATTTATTGATGACGATGAACTGGTTGAAGTCACACCAAAGAATATTCGTATTCGTAAAAAGTACCTACTCGAAAACGAAAGAAAGCGCGCTTCTAGAAATTAAATTTTCACCCCTTCATTTTTACTTAGTCTGATAACGATCCAAATACAGCTCCTGTATTTGGATCGTTCATTTGTAGCTTTTCACTTTTGTAACAATAGTCATTAAAGCACGAATCCACTTCTCTTAACCTAAATTGAACTCCCTCCAATTAAGTTACGACCGTTTAAGGTAAGTTCAGCACCGTATTAGATTACTATCCATTTCAATCCACCTAAGCTTTGAATCGAGACCTAACTTTAGTCATTGGCACAATAGCGGCGAAACCAAAATTGATTGGTAACCTTGTTACGGAAAATAGTGGAAGAAATCAAATTTTCTTACTTTTTATTTAAAACCTCGACTACAAAAAACTCAATCCTTTCCTCGAAGTAATCACTGGGATAAAGGTTTTTGACGATAATTGGCTAGATGAGATTATCTTCTTTAACTAATAAAGAAAAATCGTGTGCAAAGGACTATTGGATGAAACTAAACTTTAATTTAAGGGGGATGTAGATGATGTTGGTAGGATTTAATGAGATCAAAAAACTTGGCCAGTGGTTTAGAAAACCACTGGCCAAAACTACAAGCTACTCCTAAAAATTACTGTTTCAGGAGTACCCAAAGGTCCTAGAACAAACCTTCAACCTGGCCTTTGTCATTCAAACAAATACTGTCGGCTGATGGTACACGCGGCAAACCAGGCATTGTCATGATGTCGCCACAAACAACAACAATAAACTCTGCACCCGCTGACAAACGAACTTCTCGTATATTTACATCGTGCCCTGTTGGTGCGCCTAATAGCGCTGGGTCAGTTGAAAAGCTGTACTGAGTTTTCGCCATACAAACAGGGAAATGCCCGTAGCCATCTGCTTCAAATTTAGCAAATTGATCCCGTACTTTCTTATCTGCAATGATGTCGTCTGCGCCGTACAAAGTACGAGCAATATGACGGGCTTTATCCCATAAAGGCATATCATCTTCATAAAGTGTATGGAATTGAGCCTGGCCAGAATCAGCAACGGCTGCTACGTGAGTGGCAAGCTCCTGAACACCGGCACTACCTTCGCCCCAATGATTACAATCAAATACCTTAACACCTAAATCTGCACAGTAAGCTGAGATCGCTGCCAATTCACCTTCGGTATCAGCAGAGAAGCGGTTAATAGCAACCGTAACGGGAACACCGAATTGGCCCAAGTTGCGAATGTGACGACCAAGGTTTTCACAACCAGCGGTAATTGCTGCAACGTTTTCACCCGAGAGTTGATCCTTAGCAACACCACCGTGCATTTTAAGCGCACGAGCAGTAGCAACAAGAACCACAGCAGCAGGTGTAAGACCGGCTTTACGACATTTGATGTCGAAGAATTTTTCGGCTCCCAGATCAGCACCAAAGCCTGCTTCTGTTACTACATAGTCAGCCAGTTTTAGTGCTGTCTTAGTTGCAACGACAGAGTTACAACCGTGTGCGATGTTGGCGAATGGACCACCATGAATAAACGCTGGGTTATTTTCTAATGTTTGAACTAGGTTAGGCATGAAAGCATTTTTCAACAATACGGTCATCGCGCCTTGTGCATTCATTTGCTTAGCCAAAACTGGCTTCATCTCAGGAGTGTAACCAACAACGATGTTACCAATACGACGGCTGAGGTCGTCAAGGTCAGTAGACAGGCAGAAAATTGCCATAATTTCTGATGCAACAGTAATGTCGAATCCACTCTCACGAGGTGTGCCGTTTCCTGGCCCACCCAGACCAATGGTGATGTCACGCAGTGCGCGATCATTCATGTCGATAACACGCTTCCAAGTGATCCGACGTGGATCAAGACCTGAAGCATTGCCCCAATGAATGTGATTGTCGATCAAAGCGGTAAGTAAGTTATGCGCTGCGCCGATTG